>JAEEGL011911646.1_pt1 | contig 12983 bp, 5 predicted proteins | sample 9134231 | NCBI WGS metagenome assembly JAEEGL01 (sample SAMN16246548, study PRJNA631951) | gut metagenome | biome: gut microbiome; feature: rumen; material: fiber-attached | host: Bos | place: Iran: Karaj | collected 2018-10 | reverse complement strand
GCTATGCCTCGTTCATCGGCACCACCAACGACCAGATGCCGCTGACGGATCCCACGGGTTCGCGTCGTTTCATCTGTGTCGGCATCGACGGCGACATCGACTTCCTGACGCCCGTTCAGCACAACCAGCTCTATGCCCAACTGGTGCAGGAGATCCGTCAGGGTGAGCGTTACTGGCTCACCAAAGAGGAGGAACGTTCATTGATGGAGCACAATCTGCAGTACCAGCGCTTGAATGGTCTTGGCGAGATGCTGATGGCTGTCATCCAGAAACCTCGCAGCGACGAGGAAGGCGAGTGGCTTTCACTCAATGACCTCTCCTCGATGCTCAAGACTCACTTTAAAGGCTATAAGGAAGACGAAGGCACATTCCGCAAGATCGGCAACTACCTCAGTCGTCCGGAATACAAGTTCCAGAGTAAGCACACCAACGCCGGTGCCCTCTACTGGGTGATGCGCAAAGTGTAAGAAAAAACAGAATGAGAGTGTACTCTTCTTGAGCACACTCTCATTTCGTTATAATTCAATCAGTGGTTATCTTATGTCGGATCCTTAGTACCGTCCTCGTCTTCGCCACCATAGCCGATTCCTGGTTCATCGCTACTAACACTTGACAATACGAAAGAATCATCCATTACCATCTCCTCCATCTCAGGAGTTACGTAAAATTTCTTTTCCATATTTCTTATCAAATTTTAAAATTATTTCTTAACAACTTTCTTACCATTCACGATGTACACACCCTTAGGCAGTTTATCCATCTTCTCTCCCATGTTCTGTCCTCTCAGAGAGTAGATACGGCCATCATTTACACCCAAGCGAGCAATGCCCTGGATGGCTGTTGGATCATCAGTAAAGTCAAAGGCGATACGAGATCTGGATGCTGCCACAGACTTGTCATTCAATACATCACCGAAATCAAAGAAAGCACGGAAAGCCTTCATCTTGGTGGAGCCGTTAGAGTAATAAAACTTACCCTCATACAAGAACAGACAATCCTCATCAACAGCGGTATTTGCAATGTAATTGCCCGTCATTTTACTCGTCCTCTTAATTTTATTAGTCAGTTCATCACTCGGAGCGATATCAACATTTTCCACCATAAACTCAGCGAGTGCGCTTGATAACTTAATAACATAAGGACGATTTGCCACAAGAGCAGTAGTCGCTTCAAAGTTCACCTTTAAATTATCCGCATCTTCATCATACGTATAGCCCGTAAAATCATACAGCTTAACGTCATCGCCAAAGGCTGCTTTAAGCTGTGCCTCAGCCATGGCAAACGGAAGGCAGATAGTATTCACACCTGCAATGAACGAACGCTTTACCATAACAGTCACGCCTTCTGCTGCCTCAGGAGCTGTGGTTGAAGTTTCATCAAGCAGCACATCATAAGGAAGAGGCTCCGCTACTGTGATTTTAAAGCTCACGTCGGATAAATTGTCTTTTTTTGATTCTTCGCCATCTTCATAAATAAACTTCGCTTCATCCAATGTAGCAGTCAGTTCCGTTCCAGCAGCTACAGTATTGGCAACGGTAAGATTAACAGTAAAAAGTGCACCACTGTTTCCTTTAATCGCCTTGTTATTCAATGACACGCAGCCAAATCCCAAAGTGCTCTGAGCAAGTTCTTCTCCTTCTGGCAGAACAAAAGTATGGTCCGAATACCGATCTGACGGGGTTATAGACACACAAGTGACTCCCGTTGGCAGATTCAGATTGAAGGTGAAACCGGTGTACGCCCTCTCGTTAGTCAGATCGATGGTAATAGGTACTGTTGCTCCCTGAGGGATAGTCACAGCTGACACCGAAAGTTCATTAGCAGCAAAAAGACTTGTTGCTGCTGCGAACAAAACCGAAAACATAAAAAATCTCTTTTTCATTTTCTTAAAATTTTATTAAACAATTACTATTCTATTTTCTTATTTTATATATGACGCTGCAAAGTTAATAAAAAATCCCGAAACGACAAAACATTTCGGGACTTTTTTTTCTACAATGTTCTTTTTTTTAAGAATGAAACATTTTTCTTCAATATTATTGCGGATCAAGTAAGAGTTCTTCCTTATTTAGAACTGCAGAACGAGCTCCTGCCTTTTTAAGACTCTTCTTAATAATCAGAACGGCATCAAGGATATCTATTTCATTATCGCCATTCATATCAGCTGCAGCAACAATGAAGCCCGTTGGATTCTTACCCAGACTATACTTTATAACCAAAACTGCGTCAAGGATGTCTACCTCTCCATCATTATTCACATCTCCTTGCTGTATCGTCAAGATATTACCTGAATCAGACTCAGAATCCGTGCCAAGAGCTTCCTTAGTTACAAGAAGACCATCCTTCAACGTCACCTTCAATTCTGCGCTCGTATCAAGATCTGCTGCTGCACTCAATTGTACATGAATGACAGTACCGGCAGTTTCCTTAAGATCTGCATTTGTCAGAGAATAGCACAAGAAACGGTAAAGGTTATCGCCAACTTTGGCCGCAGCAAGAACATGATCGTCTTTACGAGCATCATCCAAACTTGCCTCTAAACTACCTTTCTCATCTGTGACTACTGTAACACCCTCTGGCACCTCCAGATCAAACTGGAATGCCGTATAAGGCGTAGCATTGTTAAGACCAATAGTCAACTCAGAAGTTGTACCCGGAGACAAAGATACATCACTTACCACAAAGCCATCATTCTCTGCGAAAGCTACTGTAGCGAAAAATGAAACTAATGTAAAAAATACTTTTCTCATATCATTTATTTTTTATTAATTTATATTCTCACATTTAATTTTTCAGTTTCTGGGGGCAAAGATAAGAAAAAAAAACGAAACGACCAAACTTTTTTCAGATTTTTTTTCAAAAACCTTATTTAGTCCCCAAAATAATCCGATTCACCTCTACCATATCGACCACATTCACTGTGCCGTCTTCTACACAAAATTCCCGAAACGTTTGGTCGTTTCTGGAATTTTTTCTTTATATTATAAATAAGGTGTATGCCGATCAGAAGAACAGATAGCGGTTGTCGACGACGTTTGCCTTCTGGTAGAGCTCCTGCATGAAAAGGCTTGCGGCCTGCTGGGCATGCTGGTTGAGGGAGCGCTCCATGGTCTGAGCATCGAAGGTGGCACCTTCGCGCTGGGCTTTCTTGATGACACGGAAGAGAATATGCAAACTTTTTGTCAAAAATGTAATTATCAATTATCAATAATGTTCGCATTCGTACATAAAGAAATATTTCTGGTTTTTTCTTGTTTGTTTCAATTATTTGTCGTATCTTTGCACAACTAAAATGAAATAAGTATGAAGAAGTTACTATTAACGTTATTGACCCTCATGGCGACGATTGCCGTGAATGCTGGACAAGTGTCAAGACAACAAGCTTTACAGAAGGCCCTGAAGTTCATGCCAGACAAGCAGTTCGGGGAGACAAAAGCCTATGCCCGTTCAGAAAGTTCATCAGACACAGAACCATTCTATATCTTTAATGTAGTGAACAATGGCGGCTTTGTCATTGTCAGCGGCGATGATCGCATGAAGTCTATCTTGGGCTATGCAGAACATGGCAATTTTGATCTTAACGACATGCCAGAGAATGTCCGCTGGTGGCTGGGACAGTATGAGAAGGCCATCTTAAGCCTCAACAACACAACTCCGGCTCCAATAGTCAAAAGGTCGGCGACTCGTGGTACATCAGAAGCCAAGGAAGATATCGCTCCATTCATCACAACCTATTGGGGCCAGCATGCTCCATACAACAGCCAGTGCCCTACTTATAATAATGAAAACTGCATAACCGGATGCATAGCTACAGCTATGGCCCAGGTCATGAACTATACCAAATGGCCAGAAAGCGCAACAAGCGAGATCGCCTCTTATACCACAGAGACCCTCAGTCTCTCTGTGCCCAAGCTCTCGGCTACTACTTTCAATTGGGACAGTATGGCAGATGACGACATAGCACGTCTGATGCGCTATTGCGGCCAGGCTGTGGGTATGGACTACGGCTTGGAAAGCTCTGGAGCCTACGACGCCCGCATCCCAGGAGCCCTGATAGGCAAGTTCGGCTACGACAACGGCATACGCATCATTTATCGTAATGGATATAACAGTGAGACATGGGAGGGCATGATATACAACGAGCTAAAGGCCGGACGCCCCGTCATCTATGGTGGGCAGTCTGGTAAAGGTGGGCACTCGTTCATCTGTCATGGCTATCGGGAAGGTATGTTCTATATCAACTGGGGGTGGAATGGCAATTGGGATGGCTATTTTGCCTTGACAGCACTCAACCCAGACGATACTGGCTCCTATGGAAAGGATCAGACAGCCGTCATCGGCATCCAAAAGCCAACGGGTGGCGCGATTGTCAGCAATCCGATGGTCACGGTAACGAAGGTGGAGCTCACATCAGACGAGACGGTATCCAGAGCATCCTCCTCTGCCAACTTCACGAATATCGCTATAAAGTCTACCCTCCAACACGCTTTCATGGAGGACAAGACTGTCCTAGTTGGCTTTGCACTATATCAAAGTGATGTGTTAAAGCAGGTATTGGCTTCTGGAAATATAGCATTTTCTCCAGGACTCAATGCCATGTTCAGTGCCACCTTCGCGTTTGGCAGCGGTTTGGTAAACGGCACTTACCGAATCGTTCCTGTTTACCGTGAGAGCGAAACATCTGATTGGATTGCAGACGAGGGATCAGATTGGCGATATGTAGAAGCTGTGATTGCAGGCACTAACCTTAAATTGAAAGTCATGCCCGATGCTGCACATGATGAAAGATTAACGTTCAGAATTACTGATGATAAATACGTTTCTGTATTAGCTGCCAATGAACATATTGCAGGAGATATAGTCATTCCATCTTCGGTCATAATAAATAATGTCGAATATATTGTAAATAATATTCCATTTAATGCCTTTGGCCGATGCGATAATTTGACATCTATTTCTTTACCTACAACAATAAAGACTATAGGCTCCGCTGCATTTTATGGATGCAATAGTTTGACAAGTTTTACCATACCTAAGACATTGGAGTATATCGATGGTAATCCTTTTGGACGATGTTACAATCTTAGAAAGATTGTTGTCGATGAAAATAACCCAAATATAAGATCAATTAATGGAGGACTATATTGTAAATCTTTAGCTGATGATGAATTTGGATTGATATCATATCCGCTTGGGATAGACACTGATGAAATAGTTGTTGAAGAAGGTTCGTCTTTCTTAGGATCAGGAGCACTAGACGATAATTCCAATGTAAAAAGATTAATTTTACCAGAATCTTTGACGCGGATAGGAAATATTAGAAACTGTATGAATTTGGAGGAAATAGTTTTTTCTAATAATATATCATTTTTAGGTGATATATATGATTGTCCCAAATTATTAAATATTATGATTTTCCCAGACCGATCCCCCGCATTTTATGGATGCAGTGGCTTGAAGACCATAATTGTAAAGAGCTTCTTTCCTCCGATTATTGAAAATAGATGTTTTGAAGCTTCTGTATACGAACAAGCCACCTTATTTATCCCAATAGGGAGAACTGATTATTATCAAGAGTCCGTCGGATGGCAAAATTTCAAGAATATTGTTGAAATGGACATGCCAGACGTAACATCCAGTACTGATCCTTTTGACAACATCACAAAAAAACAAATGATACTCGGTTATTATGCAGAGAGTGAACTAAAAGATTGGCAGTCTTTTGGTGGTGGAAAGGAGGGAATTTACAAAGCTGCGATTATGCTTCCTAAAGAAAAAATGATGCCTTTTAAGAACAATGAAATTACTCATATTCGGTTCGGTCTTAATGATGACAATATTCAAAATGTAAAACTATGGATTGGTTCTACATTAGATGATGAAGATATTTATTCACAGGAAGTTCCTAATGTTTATGTTGGATGGAATGTAGTAGCTTTAAACGAACCTGTCAAAATTGAAGGTAATAATATCTGTATAGGTATAGAGTATTACAAACCGTCAGACTGTTATCCTATACTATGCACATGGGATATAACAGAGGAAGGAAGTGGAAGCGGACTTATATATGGTCCATATGGTGATAATGGGACTTATGTATGGGATGGTAACCTAACAACAGGAGGAGGCGCTAAAGCTAGTTTGAGCATACAAGCTTTAGTAAAAGGGGACGAACTACCACAATATGATTTAAAACTAACATCATTGAGTGGTGTTAAGACCTTTTATGGAAAGGACGAACCTGTTGATTTGGTAACAGGATTTGCTTGGTTATATATTCATTTCAAAAATGTGGGAAAAAATATACTTCAAAATTATAAGATAAAATATTGCATTGATGGCGAAAATGAGAAAAACTTTGATGAATGGCATCATAATATAAATTCTAATTCCGACTGGTCTTTCTCTTTCCCTTCAGAATTAATTAAAGGATTGAATGGCGGAACACACGAATTAAAAGTCTATATATCCGAAATTGAGGGCGAAAAGCCTAAGTACACATTGGATGATACGCTTTCAGTTAAATTACGGATTGTTGAAAAAGATGTTCCTAGGCAAAAAATACTCCTTGAACATAATACTGCAACATGGTGTCCTCATTCTATTTCAACAGACGACCATCTCAAATCGGTCTTTAAATCAAATAATAATGTTGCATATGTCCGTATACACCAGACTGATGAATTGTCGTGTGATGCATGTGAATATTATGGAGCTGACTTTTTGCCCAATTGTTCATGGGACAGGACTGGAGAATATCTTTTGCGTTTAACTCAAGTTGACGATCACGAAGAGTACAAACTGATACCTACAGGTTTTTTCCCTGCATTTGCCAGTATCAACATTTCCGCCTATTATTCAAATAATAACCGAATAAAAGTGATAATTAGAGGCAGAAGGACAGAGGATTTCCAAAAACTAATAAACTTCGCAAATCTTTATGTAATGCTGACAGAGGACAACCTTTATGTTGGACAGGCTGATGAGGATTTAGGTTATGTTGAAAACTATTGTGTCAATGGAGTCTTGCGTGGAAATGTTTCATCTTTGTCTGGCGATGTTATAAAATGGAATGGTGACTCTTATGAAATGTCCTATGAATATAAATTAAAGTCAGAATGGAAACGTGAAAACATGCATATTGTTGCATATATAGGCAATTCCTATAATGACAAAGAAAGGCATTATATCATAAATGCAGAAACATATGATATGAAAGATGCTGAACTCGTGGAGTCTACTGATGTTTTTGAGGAGGACAACATGGTCTATGAGAAGTTGGATGAAAACACTGTTGCCATTTATGACGTTGACAACTCAAATGGAGAGGTAGTCATTCCCAAGACCGTGACTCACGACGGCAAGGAATATCTGGTGACTGCCATTAGTGACGATGCCTTCAAAGGCAATACATCTCTGACAAAAGTGACCATCCCCGAATCTATCGGGCATATTGGAAACAATGCCTTTGCAGGTTGTATTGGCCTGCAAATTATCTACTGCTATGCCACTGAGCCTATTGCCTTAGGTAGTGAAAAGGTTACAGTACGCACTCGTGCCGTTAGCGGGGAAATGCCTACTTCAACTGTTTTTGCTGAAGTAAACAAAGAAAGCTGCATCCTGTATGTTCCTAAGAAATGCGGTGAGAAATATCGCAATGCCGACGGTTGGTGTGAATTCCAGAACATTCTGGAGATGGTTTCAGACATACTTGGCGATGCCAACAACGATGGAAATTTAGACCAAAAAGATATCGATGCCGTCATACATTACATAATGACTGGAGATACAAATAACTTTATCTTTGACAATGCAAACGTCAACGGTGACAATAAGGTTGATATCGCCGACATTGTGTTGCTAGTGAACATAATCAGACATACCCAACCATAAAAAACGGGAGGACAGAATCCACTCAAAAGAGCGTATGTATTAACCTCGCAAATAGAAAAGAAGATAAAAAATAACTAAAAGATTAAAGAATATGAAACGATCAAGTATCATTATCCTGCTCACTATACTCATGAGCATGGTCAGTACAAAGGCATCTGCCCACGACATTGCAGTCAAAAATGAAGATGGTGTCAAAATCTATTATGAATGGATTAAAAACGAAACAGAATTGGCTGTATGCTATCCAGGCGATTATACTAAATATTCAGGTGATGTCGTTATCCCAAGATCAGTCAAGTACTATAGTTTAACATATCCTGTTACTAGAATATACTCGGGAGCATTCGAGAAATGCAAAGACCTTACATCCATCACGATTCCTAATAGCGTGACCAGTATTGGGTACGCTGCTTTTTCCGGCTGCAGCAACCTTACCTCAGTTTATATAACAGATTTGGAAGCATGGTGCAATATTGAATTTAGTTATGATGAATATGATAGTTCAAATCCTCTTAGTTATGCACATAAATTATTCCTAAATGGTACTGAAATAAAAGATTTAGTTATTCCCAACAGCGTGACGAGCATTGGAAATTCTACATTCTCTGGATGTAGCAGCCTAGCATCCATCACAATACCCAACAGTGTGACGAGCATTGGATACAGTGCATTCAGTGGCTGTAGCGGGCTGACCTCCGTCGCCATCCCCAACAGCGTGACAGACATTGGTAATAGAGCTTTCTCAGGTTGCAGCGGCCTTACCTCCATCACGATCCCTAATGGCGTGACTAGCATAGGACACTATGCTTTCTCTGGTTGTAGTGGTCTGACATCCGTTACCATCCCCAACAGCGTGACATTCATCGGCGTTGAAGCTTTTTTGGGTTGCAGCGGTCTGACCTCCATCACCATCCCCAACAGCGTGACATCCATCCGCAATTATACTTTCTATGGATGCAGCGGCCTGACATCCGTCAACATTCCCAACAGCGTGACAACAATTGGAGACTATGCTTTTAAGGGATGTAGCAGCCTTACATCCATAACAATTCCAAATGGTGTAACCGACATTGGTAAGTCTGCTTTCATGGATTGTAGTGGTCTAAACTCTATCACGATTCCCTACAGTGTGACAACTATTGGAAACGAAGCTTTTAAGGGATGCAGCGACCAATTATCCTTAGAGATCCATTGTAAAAACATTGGTTCTTGGTTCACCGAATTATCTTCAATTAAAGAAATCGAAATTGGAGATGATGTAGAGAGTATAGGAAGTTCTGCTTTCCAAGGCTGCAGTGGTCTGACTACCATCAATATTCCCAGCAATGTAACGAGCATTGGAGACAATGCCTTCAGTAATTGTAGTGGTCTAAATTCCATTACTATTTCCAACGGCGTGGAAAGCATTGGACAATCTGCTTTCCAAGGTTGCAGTAGTCTGATTTCTATCACAATTCCAAGCAGTGTAACGAGCATCGGAATTTCCGCTTTCGAGGGTTGCAATAGTCTAACCTCTATTACTATTTCTAACGGTGTGAAGAGCATTGGAAACGATGCTTTTAAAGGATGCAGCGACCAATTATCTTTAGAACTTCATTGTAAAAATATAGGTTCTTGGTTTTCTGGACTTTCTTATATCAAAACAATAGTTATCGGAGATGAGGTAGAGAGCATAGGAGGCTCTGCTTTCTCTTCCTGCAGTGGTCTTACTTCCGTCACGATCGGGAATGGCGTGAAGAATATTGGATACAAGGCCTTCTATGGTTGCAACAGCCTAACTTCGATTACAATTCCTAACAGCGTGACAAGCATAGGAAACTCTGCTTTTGCTGGCTGTAGTAGTCTATTCTCCATAGAGTTACATTGTAAAGATGTTGGTTCTTGGTTTTCTGGACTAACATCTATCAACACAATATTTATGGGTGATGAGGTAGTATCAATAAATAATGAAGCTTTCAAAGGTTGTAGTAGCCTGACATCTTTAACCATTGGAAATAATGTTACTTCTATTGGCTATAGTGCTTTTGAAGATTGCAGCAGTTTAACCTCTGTGTCTATTCCTAATGGTGTCACTTCCATTGGCAGGACAGGTTTTTATAATTGCAGCAATTTGGAATCCGTGACTATTCCCAATAGCGTAACCTCCATTGGAACTAATGCTTTTTCAGGGACTAAATGGTATAACAATCTGAGTGATGGTGTTATATACGTAGGTAATATTTTATATGAATACAAAGGCACGATGCCAGACAATACGGAGATTGTAATAAAAGAAGGAACCGTGAGCATTAATCCCGATGTATTCACTGGCCGTAGTAGTCTCAAATCCATAACAATTCCAGGAAGCCTGGCCTATATTGACTATCAGGCTTTTAAGAATTGTTCTGCTTTGGAATCTGTTACTATTCAGGAAGGTGTGACAAGCATTGGATCATCTGCTTTTGAGAATTGTGGAAACCTATCTTCATTAACCATTCCAAGCAGTGTTACCTCAATAGGCACAAAAGCTTTCTTTTACGAGATAGACGCTTCCACTGTTGAGTGGGGCGGTCAGAAAAGTCGTCATCTGCAAGTGAACATCTCAGACTTGGCAGCTTGGTGTAATATCGACTTTGGGAACAGCGTTTTCAATGAAGTCGATTATTATTATGACAAAAACGAGCAATCGGCAATGAGAGCATTAGCTGCGCTTCAGAGATACTCCCTATGCTTGAATGGTCAGAACATGGGAGAACTTGAAATTCCAAAAAATGTGACGGAGATAAAGAAAAATGCTTTCGCCTATTGTCGCACTACGATTAAACTCCACGACGGTATAACAATTATTGGCGATAACGCATTCCGGTTTGGCTATGTCAGTACTTCATCTGGGTTTAAAGGTGTTAAGCGAATTGGAGACTATGTATTCGAATACTCAAGTCTTTCTTCTATAGAGTTTGGTGAAGGCTTGACGTCTATAGGCAAATATGCACTTTCCAATACTCAAATACAATCTATTGTATTACCCAGCACTATAGAATCATTAGGAAACTTAGTCTTTTTGGAATGCAAAAGATTATCCAATGTTGTGCTTCCTAATTCTTTGAAGAGCTTGCCCAATGGTGCATTCGAGTATTGCACAAGTTTAAAGATGATGAGATTACCGACTTCTTTAACATCTATGGGCAATGGCGTATTCTTAGGATGTAGTAATATGGAATATCTTATATTCACTTCTGAGAGTTTGCCTTCCTTTACATCTCTTTCTGACCAAACGTTCCAAGTTATCATGCCTCAGGCTGCTTATGAGAAAGGTATACCCGACTGCGTTAAGAACTTTACAACCTACAATAGTGAACCCATGTTTGTCGAACTGAAGTCAAAGGGAGCGACATCGGCGGTACTTGATGTGTATCCTATTAATGACGATGGCAGTCTGGATGAAAAGAATATGGCGACTGTGACGACTGTTGGACAAACACCTGGACAGTATCTGAATTGGAAACTGGATAAGGACAACTATGGTATCATCAGCGAAAAGGCTAATGAAACTGTAACATTGACGGTACAGGAGCCGAAGGTATTAAGTACAATAAAGGCCAGACTTCTTGCTACTACCGAAGAAGCGGACGATTTGGAACATTATGGATTTGAATGGCGTCAGTACGATGCACCTGAAGGAAGACCATCAAACAAGGTTTCTGCTCCCTTATACAACGGTTGTATCGTTGGTACACTTAACAACCTGAATCCAGACAAAGATTATAAGTATCGTCCTTACTATAAATCAAATGATGGAACTATGTTCTATGGTGAATGGATATGGCTGTTTACTGGCGATGCAGATGTGTTCTTCGAGCCGGAGGTCTATACCAAGGATGCTGAAGATATCACGAAGGTGAGTGCCCTGTTGGCAGGTGTTTGGCTTGAAGGAACAGACGACATTGAGGAGAAGGGCTTTGAGTATTGGACGGTATCTGGAAGCAAGACAAGGGCTGTCGGCAGCGACGTCAAGAAAGTGGCTGTCAGTGGCAGCGGCAATGCAATGACCACCACCCTTGAAGGGCTGAAATCAGGAGCGACATATGGTTTCCGTTCTTATGTAAAGACCACCAAGGGCAGCACGACTTATGGTGAGGAGAAGACCTTCAAGACCATCCTCATCGGCGATGTAAACGGCGACGGCGAGCTGACGAATGCCGATGCGGATGCCATTGCCAAACACATCATTGGCAAGACACCCACAGGATTCAATAAGAAAATGGCTGACGTGAATGAAGATAATCACATTAATGTTGTCGATATCGTGTACCTCCTAAACATGATTGAATAGAGACATCAACAGTTGTTATTCCTACATGCTTGAAGCGGTCTGACCTCATTGCAAAGTCAGGCCGCTTTCGCATGCAGCAGATGCAGTCGATATAGTTGGTGGAAAAAGGCAGGACCTCATTTCCACATGTTTAATTGCCATTTTGATTCAGGTCTGTACATTTTACCAAAACGCAGCATTTATGGAGGCTATATGGAGGCTAAATAGACAAGCCGGATTTCAGAAGTTCCTGTGTCGGAGGGAGTTCGGCCCAGAGAGAGTCATCCTGTTCATTATTATAGAAAAATCATCTTCTCCACCCACGCATCATCCTCGCGTTCCCGGATTCCTTGGCGCCGTGTCTCAGCAAGAAGGTCATTGAGACATCTCAACTGATAGGGAAAGGTCATTGCTATCCTTGCTCAGGGCATAAAGTATCTCATAAGATTTCTGCTTTAGTTGATTTGGCTGCAAAAATACATAAAATTCCCGAAACGTTTGATCGTTTCGGGAATTTTATCTTTATATTATAAATAAGGTGTATGTCAATCAGAAGAACAGATAGCGGTTGTCGACGACGTTTGCCTTCTGGTAGAGTTCCTGCATGAAACGGCTTGCGGCCTGCTGGGCACGCTGGTTGAGGGAGCGCTCCATGGCCTGAGCATCGAAGGTGGCACCCTCACGCTGGGCCTTCTTGATGACACGGAAGAGGAAGGCTCCGCCGTTATCCTTGATGAGGGCCTTGCTGAAGTCACCCTGCTTGAGGGCTGCCACAGCACCTGCGAGGGCAGGCTCACTG
>JAEEGL010676218.1_pt1 | contig 12983 bp, 7 predicted proteins | sample 9134231 | NCBI WGS metagenome assembly JAEEGL01 (sample SAMN16246548, study PRJNA631951) | gut metagenome | biome: gut microbiome; feature: rumen; material: fiber-attached | host: Bos | place: Iran: Karaj | collected 2018-10 | reverse complement strand
GGGGACAAAGACGACGATCTTGTATGCCTCGTAAGGATGGTGTTCCAAAAAAGGATGTCTGCCGGACAAGCCAAGATCGTCGGCGAGTTTTTTGACGATGGCATCCGGTGCAGAATCGAGATTCGTGTGAGCGGCCAGCAGACCGATTCCGTGTTCCGCAAGCGTGAGCAGCATGTCGCCGTCCGGATTTGCATCCGTCAGGGATTTTATGGGCCGAAAAATAAACGGATGGTGCGTCACGATGAGCTGCGTTCCCGTTTGAATTGCTTCATCGACAATATCGGGCGTCAGTTCAAGCGCGGTCAGAACGCGCTTTACGTCAGCATTTCTCCGCCCGAGCTGAAGGCCGGGATTGTCCCAGGATTCCGCACATTTTTCTGGAAAATGACTCGAAATGACGCTTTGAATGGCTTGAATGGTCGGCATGATATTCCTCTGTGTAATGAACGCATCACCATGAAACGCTATTTTTCTAAGCTATGTTTAACCAGCGTGGATATGGGATGAGTTGGGAGTTGGAAGTTATGCAATCACCAAGGTCCTTGCTAAATCATCGGTTAATTGCTGACCACTTCTAAAAGCTAAAAGCTATAAGCTCACTCCAGGCTTGAATTGCAATTCTTGGCGTACAAAATATCCACACTCGTACAACAGAGCCTTTTTCTATATCAAATCCCTGCCAGCCGGCTCAATCATCAGTTTCGATTTTTGTCCATTCCGCGATATTGCGAATATAACTGTCATGCCCCTGCGGGGCATGAAGATTTTTTGTACAGGCGTTCCCGCGGAACGTCTCTGCGAACAACAAATTCTTTTGTACAGACGTTCCATGGAACGTCTCTTTCCAACCCATTATCATGCCAGCCAAAAGCCGAAAACCAAGAACAAAATCAGCCGAAGAATCAACGAAATGCCGTAAAGAAGGCCCAAAACGCAAAAAGGGCAAATCCGCCAAAGGGAAATCCCGAATACCTGGACGGCTTGCCTGGATCATGGCAGCCGTACTCATTCTCGTTCTCGGAAACCTTTATTTTCTGGACATTTCGCGCGTCAACACAAATTCGATGATGCCGGGGCTTTCGCGCGATGATCTCGTGCTGTCGTGGGCTCCGTCCTGGGTTACGCCTGAGCTCGAAACCGGGTCCATTGCCTTACTCGATCTCGACGGCGTGGACGAAGAGGATACAGAAGAACCGAATTTTCTCAGGGTCATGGGCTGCCAGGGCGATCATGTCGTATTCCATGACGACAAACTCGAGATTTCCGGCCGCATTCCCAAAAGAAGGCTTCTGACCAATGACGCGATTGTCAGACCGGACAACGAGCCAGAAATATGGAGAGAAACGCTCTGGAACGGCCAGGAATACCGCATTATGGTTCCGCGTCAGCCGATCGTCGGGAAGCGATCCGGGGAATCCAGCGTCGACGGTGTTTTTCTCGTCGGCGACAACCGAATGGCCTCCTATGACTCCCGGCAGTCGGGAAGCTACGAACCCGGAAAGATACGCGGACGTGCGCTGTTTATCATCAAATCCGCACGAAATGATGGTATTTTGGGCCACTGGCTAAAACCCATTGATGGATGACGTCCAACGAACATATATATAATGATGTATGGTTGTGAACGCCCCTCCGGGGCGCAGCTGATTTTATCATGCATTAATCATTTATACGTACAGACGTTCTGCGGAACGTCTCTCCCCCAACGCCCAACCAACGACTAACCATCATGAAAAATCTACATCTGGTATCACTCGGCTGCCCCAAAACGCGAGTGGACAGCGAAGTCATGCTTGGCCTGCTTCGCAAGGAAGGCTGGCAGCTTACGCCCGATCCCGAACAAGCCGATGCAATTCTGGTCAGCACCTGCGCTTTTTTGCAGTCATCCATAGAAGAATCCATCGATGAAATACTGGAATGCGCGGATTACAAATCGGGACGCTGCAAACGTCTGATCGTTGCAGGATGTCTGCCGTCGCGATTCCGCGATCAAATGGCAGAGCTGAAAGCGTCTCTGCCCGAAGTCGACACATTCCTCATGACCAACGAACTCCAGGGAATCATACGTGCCCTTGAGCCGGCCAAGAGGCCGGATCCGGATTCGGATTACTTTTTGGCCAGGGAACTGGCCGGGAAGCAATCTTTTGCCTACCTGAAGATCTCTGAGGGCTGCAATCGCCGCTGTTCATTCTGTGCGATTCCCCTGATCAGAGGAAAACAGATATCGCGTCCGATAGACAGCCTCGTTCGGGAAACCCGGTATCTTGCCGAACAGGGCGTGAAGGAAATCGTGCTGGTTGCCCAGGAACTGACGGGATACGGCAGTGATCTTGGCATGCAGAATGGCCTGATCGATCTTTTGGATGCCATCGAACCGATCGACGGTATTGAATGGATTCGCCTGATGTACACGTATCCGTGGAATTTTACGGACGCACTCATTGAACGCATCGGGCAGGGCAAGATACTGCCCTACGTGGATATTCCGCTTCAGCATGTTTCGCAGCATATTCTGGATGATATGCGCCGACACGTTGAGCAGAAAGAACAGGACAGGCTGATTCGGCGCCTTCGCGAAATTCCGGGAATGGTACTGCGCACATCGCTGATAGCCGGCTATCCCGGCGAGACGGAAGCAGACGTCGATGAACTGGAACAGTGGATGAAGGAAATCCGATTTGACAGGCTGGGAATTTTTGAATTTTCACCGGAAGATGGCACGCCTGCAGGCGAGCGTGAGGATCAGATTCCGGAGGAAATCCGCACCGAACGCAGGGATCGCCTGATGGCAGTTCAGCAGCAGATCCATGCAGAAAAAATGGAAGCCATGATAGGGCAGGAACTTACCGTACTTGTCGACGGCATCAGTCAGGAACATGAACTTGTGCTGGAAGGACGCTATTATGGCCAGGCTCCCGAGGTTGACGGAAAGATTTTTCTGTCATATGAGCGCACGGATCGTGAACCGGCAGAAACCGGCGACATGGTACAGGTCGAAGTGGTGGAAGCCTCGGAATACGATCTTGTGGGCGCCGTGCTCGAAAAATAATCAAAAAAAAATGGCGAAGCGTATTGCCGAAAAGGCAATAGCAGAGCCAATGCGGCGTGTAGTGCAGAGCACAAACGACGCAAAAAAAAGTATGAAAACTTTTGCTTTATTAAAAAAAGGACTATTGGTATATAAAAGAAGCATCGCAGAGCCCTTGCTAATCTTTAAAAAAGGTAGTAGACTATCGCGCCGTGTGGGTTTGTCCTGGAATTTCTGGATTCAGAAAACTTTTACTGGACGGAAAATACAGATTATTAACGCCTTAATAGGCCTAACGTAGGAAAGATTATGGGTAAGAAACTTCGTTTTTTGATGGTTGCAGCAGTGATTGCTCTTTTTTCAACGAATGCAATGGCACAGGACGCCGCATCCGATTCAACGGCAAAAGAAGAAAGAGTCAGTGCAAATGGCAGCTATCAGTTCAAACCGTCTTGGGGTATTGGTCTTCAGTATGGTTTGACCTTTACGGACATGGGCAACTGGAATGATTATCTTCTCGTTCCGGCCAAACAGAATTATTTCGATGTCGACTTTGTCGCTGAACACGAACTCTACATCGAAGTGACGCCTGTCGAAGGATTCCGTCTGAGCTTCTTCGGTGGCTATCAGTCACTCTACATTACCGACACCGGTTTCAACTATGGCTACGCCGGCATTGAACCCGCATTCAGCGTCCGTCGTTCCTTCTATGAATTCGCAGTTGGTATTGGCGTTGGTTATGGTAAATCCTGGCTCGACAGCAAAGTCAACGATATGGAAGGCCATGGTCTTTTGGTCCGTCCGTTCGTCGAAGCCCGCTTCTATCCGTGCGATGTCTTCGCGCTCTATCTGCGCGTTGCCTTCAGCTATTACAAAGAATTCGGTCTTGAAGAGACCAAGTATGCAAAAGCACGTGATCTGAACCACGAGATCAACACCGACAAACTCAGCTATGCCGGCCCGAACGTCGCCGTCGGTATCCGCTTCGGTAACTATCCTGATCCCGTCGTCGAAGTTCCCGACAGCGATGGTGATGGCGTTCTCGATGATGTCGATGATTGCCCGAATGAGCCGGGTGCAGAAGAATTCTATGGCTGCCCGCAGCCTGACCGCGACAACGACGGTGTCTGTGATGCCTGGGTTGCCCAGAAAGGTCTCAGCAGTGACAGCTTCACCTGCAAAGGCAGCGATCAGTGTGAAGACGAAGCCGAAGATATCGATGGCTTCCAGGATGAAGATGGTTGCCCGGATCCCGATAATGACGGCGACGGCGTCTGCGATTCCTGGGTTGGCGAAAAAGGTCTGTCCGACAAATATGCCGCCCTCTGCACCGGTTCCGATAAATGCGCCGACGAAGCCGAAGACCTCGATGGCAATATGGATTCCGATGGCTGCGCCGATCCCGACAACGATGGTGACGGCCTCTGCGATCCCTGGGTCTCCGAAAAAGGTCTCTCCGATAAATATGCCTCCATCTGCAAAGGCAAAGACCTCTGCCCGGACTACACAGCTTCCGATAAATTCTATGGCTGCGCCAATCCTGACCAGGATGAAGACGGTTACTGCGATGCATGGGTTTATGACAATAAACTCGAAAGCAGCTTCCCGCAGTGCAAGGGCAAAGATATGTGCCCGAACGAGAAGGGCGATGATGGTAAAGGCTGCATCAAACGTCGTGTTGAAGTCACCAGCAGCAAGATCGAAATCAACGAAGCCATTAACTTCAAACTTGGCAAAGCTACCATCGAGAAATCCTCTGACAGCCTCCTCGAGGAAATTGCCCAGGTCTTCAAGAGCAATCCCCAGATCAAGAAAGTCGAGATCCAGGGCCATACCGACCTCTCCGGCAATGCCAAGAAGAACCAGAAACTCTCCGAAAACCGTGCAAAAGCTGTCTACGATCGCCTCGTCAAACTCGGCGTCGAGAAAGATCGCATGGTCTCGAAGGGCTACGGCATGACTCAGCCAGTCGAACCGCTCGCCGCTGGCCAGAAGAAAGAAACTGCCGAACAGGCCGCCAAGAACCGTCGCGTCGTCTTCCTGATCCTCGAGCAGGATGAAGTCAAAAAGACGATGACCGTCGATGAAGCCAAAAATGCTGGCTATGCCCGCGAAGACGTCAAGGTCCTCAGCAAGGAAGAAAGCAAAGAAGCCGTCGAAAAAGAAGCCGTAGCTTCCGAACTTCCGAGCAAGAAAGAAGCCAAGAAGTCTGACAACAAGAAGGTTGACGACAGCAAGAAAAATGAGAAGAAAGCTGATGATGCTGCTTCAAAAGCAAAATCCGAAGCCAAGAAAAAAGCTGACGACGCCGCTGCAAAAGCAAAAGCCGATACTCAGAAAAAAGCTGACGACACCGCTGCAAAAGCAAAAGCTGATGCCGATGCCAAAGCCAAAGCCGCTGCAGAAGCCGCTGCAAAAGCTGCCGCAGCAGCTGCCGCCAAGAAGTAATTCCGCTTCAAAGCACTAAAAAAGGCTCCCGTTCGGGAGCCTTTTTTTTTGACTATGTTTACCACACTGGACATGCTGTCCCAAAGGATACGTTTCTCATTGCTCAGAGCTTAGAACTTTGAAAATGCATTCACTTGCTCCAAGCACTAAACTCCAGGCTCCAGGCACAGAATTGCAATTATTGGTGAACATAATCCACACTCGTATAACAGAGCTTTTTTTGGGGGCTCTCATATCTCTCCCGTAAAAACAGGGCACAAAACGTCTTTAAAACTATCCCAAAAACAAAAAAACCGCTCATTCTGCAGACTGCAGAACGAACGGCTCCAAACGCACGTATTCTCCCACAACAGCAAGAGAATACTTCAAAACAATTCTTTCGAATCAGGAATAATAGGTGTCTTTTACTGCCTGAAGTGCAACTTCGAGGAATTCAATCAAAGCACTCAAAGGAACATCTTCGACCTTCTGAGACAGCAATCCATGACAGTTAATGGGATGACTCTTCAGCTTCAGATCCTCGCGGTTCTCAAGGAACTGGTTGATGCGATTGCTGAGTGTTTCCGGGGCATTCTTGTTGGGATGCGGCTGCGCATACAATTTGACATCACCTTCGGTGCTGATATCCATAATCGCATAACCGATTCCACCAAAACGGAAATTAATCCCCCCAATACGACCGCCCCCTGCTTCAATATTGCAACCAAGATTGCGGGCATAAATCATCAATTTTTCAATGGCTTCACGACGGGCTTTTCCACCTTTTTCTTCTGCAGCCTGAATCACTTGAAGTTTATCCACAGTATCCTCCTAACTGATTATGGTTATCTCACACGCAACTTGCGGTGCAAGGTAATCAGATTACTTCATTTTATTAAAAATGCCAAACAATAAAGCCATTTCAGATACCATCCTGCGAAGAATTTCTGAAATGTTTCGCAACAAATCTACCAACCCGATGAGGCCCGCACAACAAAATCTGCGAAGCAGCTTTCACAGGGCGCGTCTTTCCATCCAAAAGCGCCATCGAAGCCGCTCTCAGAATCACTCCCATCGCCCCGATTACGCTGGAATCCTCACCGAATACTAGTTCACCGCGCCGTGATGAAGCCAGAATACGATCGAACCACCGATGAGCAGCGACCTCGATCATCCCGTCACCAGACCACAGACCAACGCGATACGGATCCGTATAGGCATGCACCATCGTTTCGAGAACATGGCTGAGCCTGCTCAAACCGCAGACATCGACAGCCGCTTCGTTCGGTGTCATCACTGACAATGCCAGCTCGAGATCCAAAAAGGTTTTGAGCGCAAAATAATGCTCATGGGCATGCAAAAGCAGGTGAATCCATAAATCATCATCACAGAGCACAGGAATTTCGCGCCCCTGAATCGTAGCCGCACCGCGTCTGGCAAATGCTTCATCGAATTCAGGAGCCGGCCACGGCTCCGGCGCAAGCCGCCAGTGAATTTCGACCGGCGCAAGGACATCGTGAACCAGGAGTACCTGATTCGTCGACCACATGCGAGGTTCCACTGCAATACGATAACCGGTATCCTCGAGCTTTTTAACCGCATGTTCGCGTTCAGACGGATGCACCCAGATATCGATATCACTGGTACTGCGCCACAAAGCACTCCCCGTCAGACGAATCCCAAGCGGAACGCCCTTCAGCACAATGCAGTCACTCGCTATTGCATCCAGCACGCGAAATGCCGTCGACTGCCAGTGCGCTATCCGCGCCGTCTGCTCCAGCCTGAACTTTTTCAGTTTTTTTTCGCACAAAGCCTCGCTCAACCCAAGCATTTCGGGCGACACCTCACCTTCGCTCACCGCGCGAAAAACATTCGGTTCAATGCCGCAAAGCCGCGCCCGGCGCAGAATATGGACGCCCGTTGCGCCGCTGCTGCGCGCATTTTCAATCAGTTTCGGTAAAATGATCAATCCCATGGATTTGCCCGATTCGGAACGAGTTTTCCCATCTCACGATATTCCTGAATGCCCGCAGCCTCCAGAAGATCCATATCGATCGGAATATTACGCTCGGCTGCACGATACGCAGCCCTCACGACGGAATTCTTGATATTGCCGCCCGCGAGCTCAAGATCGCGCCCCAGCACCTCAAAGTCAATGTCGCCGGCCAAAGGCGCGCTCGCCGGGAGCAGGCGCTTCCAGATGCGCGCACGATAACGCGCTTCCGGAAACGGAAAATCGATCTTGTGATTCAAACGCCGCTCGAATGCATCGTCGATCGCTGCATCCAGATTCGTCGTCAGAATGACGATTCCCTCAAAACGCTCAACTTCCTGCAGCAGCAGATTGACCTCCATATTGGAATACCTATCGTTCGAATCCTTGACCTCGGTGCGCTTCGAAAAGATCGCATCCGCTTCATCAAACAGCAGCAATGCGCCGCTTGCAGCAGCTTCCCTAAAGCATTTTTCCAGGTTTTTCTCGGTCTCGCCGACGTATTTCGAAATGATCGCTGGAATTCGCACGCGATAGAGCGTCATTCCCAGTTCATTCGCAATGATTTCGGCCGAAAGCGTCTTGCCCGTCCCCGAATCCCCGCGAAACAGCGCACAAATCCCCCTGCCCTTCGTAATCTTTTCGCCGAACCCCCATTCCTCAAAGATCGTGCGCCGATTGCGCACCGAAGCGATCAGACTGCGAATCTGTTCCTTGACCTTTTTGGGAAGCACCAGATCATCCAGCGTCAGCGTCGTCAGCGTCTTATCGGCGAGTTTCTTGATCTTGTTGCGTATCTGAGTTTTGGCGGACTCTTCGAGCAGCTTCATGTTTACGACGAGTTCACCGTCGTGAAGCCCCGATTCCGCAAGAGCCCTGTTCATCGCGACGACGACGGAATTGCGGATGGTTCCTCCCGAAAACTCGTATTTATCGGCGAGCAGATGCAGATCGACATCATCGGCCAGCTTGAGCTGTTTGGGCAAGTGCAGCCGCCAAATCTGCTCGCGCAATTTCGTCGGCAGAACATCAAAATCTATCTGCAGCGTCACGCGCCTGTCGAGCGCGGAATCGAGTACTGTCGGCAGATTTGTCGTCAGAATGACGAGTCCTTCGTAGGCATCGAGCGCCGCCAGCAGCAGCGGCAAATCGCGGTTCCCCTGCGTCCTGCTTGCAAAAATGAGCTCGCAGTCATCGAACAGCAGCACCGCGCGCTGAAGCCTGGCTTCGCGCATGATCAAATCGAGATTGTCCTCGAGACTCCGGCGCGCCTGAAGTTCATGGGCATCGACGAGCATGATCGGACGCTTCAGCGTATGCGCAATCGCCTGCGACATCAGCGTTTTGCCCGTCCCGGAAGGCCCGTTGAACAGCAGCACAATATTGCGTCCGCCACCGCCGATTTCCTCAAAATGCCAGGACTTTTTCAGAGCGAGGCACTGTTCGTACTGATTCACGATAGCCATGATCTGATGGCGCTGCTTTTCGGGCATCATGACCTGGTCGAGCGTCGTCTGCGGCCAGTAAATACGGCTAAAACCGTCCAGATTCAGTTCCGAATCCATCCCGAGGATGTGACACGAAATCCGCGACGGCAGCGAAACCGCCATATCCTGAAGCTGCGATTCCGAACCGGGTTTGGGCGTCAGTTCGCACAAATGATTCGAAATCAGCCGCCCGGATGGCAAAAATGCCCGGCGATTCTCTATCTTTTCGGCAAACGAAGTGCTGAACAGTTCCAGCGACAGCCCAATATCGACCTGCGAGAGCGCAAAATTCTGGTGAATTCGAATGAGCTTCTGCTTAAATCCAGCATCCAGCGCAGGTGCGAGCGCCAGAAAAACCACCTCACTTTCGAACGGCGTCAGTTCAAAATCCCTGCAAAGCCTGCAAAATGGCACATCGTCATCCGCCGACGCATCCAGTTCGCGAACCGCATTCATATACTTTTGGGCAGCATCCGGCTTTTTGGCCGCATAATTATCGCACAGTGCACACAGCAATCCGTAATGAGATTCAAGATAAGAAGCCGAGTTCATCTGCATTTCCTCTTGGTTTTATGGATACTCGCCTATTCGCCCCCGCAGGGGCCGAATACGGCTTCGTTTTGGGGCTATCGGCATGCCGATACGCCCCAAATGCTTCTTATACAATATAGACTATGTATGACAACTGTGTCGATGCCGGCCATGGCCGTCGAGTTCTAAAAATGGTTCATTCGCAATTACTTGCAGGCCGTACCAGCGGCATTGCAGCCATTTTTACATGAAACCATCTTATCGGTATTGGGGGTATAATGATATTTATCATCCGTCATGAGCTTGCATTCGTAAGTCACGGTTGAATAATAATTCACGGAACCACTGCATACCGTATAATCCGCACTGCCTTTTGTACAAATGCTGCTGTCATCATAGCAGCCAGCCACAAAAGTAGGTGAATCCACCTCATTCATACAGACTTTGCCTTTGGCGCAATAGATGGCTTCAACAGTCCCATTGACACAGGCAAGTGCCGCAGAAAAATTCTCACCGTATCTGCATTTTTCTTCGTAAGTGATTTCACTGCAATCAGCGCCTTCACCTTTAATCGGCTGAACACAGCCAATGTCAGTCACGCAATCATACGAGCAAAAGCTGCTGCTGAGTTTGTACGAATACAGCTTTTTGTCTTCGGCTTTGGCACACATAAAGGAATCATCAAACGCATTGTAGTCATCACCGCTGGCATTCATTTCATACCGACAGACATTGGATGAGCCGAGCGTTTCACACGGGGTGTTATCCGTGCACAGCGCCACGCCATGAGCCGCAAATGAATGACAGGTTTGTTTGCCGCAGGCGGTCTTTTTCAGACGTCCGTGAATACATGAAACGACACTGTTGTTCTCACAGGTCTCAATATGCGTGGCAACATCGCATCGTTCATTTTCCGGGATTTCAACGCAGCCGACGCCGTCCTTGCATGCCATGGCACAGACCTCCGAAAACTCATACTGCCCCATCGTATAAAGCTTTCCATCTTCAGCTTTGCCGCAGCCACTGTGATAGGCAACCGTGCCATCTTTATTGCATGAAATGGTATCTGACTGCGCATCACATGTGTCCGGATTGCCATCATCATCGTAATATACACATCCGGCCATGCCATTGATCACATGACAACGCATATCGATGAAGCTGTATTCTTTATAAAGCTCACATCTATCGTCCGTACCGATTCGCCCCTCTGACGTACAATAAATAATCTGGTTGTCTTCACAGTTATCGGTAAAATCCTCAACACTGCATTTCTTGCCGACATCCGCCAGCGTTCCCGTTTTAAGAACTTCTTCAGGCTTAATGTCAAATGGCTCACAAGCTGTTTTCGTGCACGATTCCGAAGCAGAACATTCCTTCTCAACCCACTTGCCTTTATTGCATTTGCGCTCGTGATCGACATCGATGCATTCTGATTTGCCATCAGTACATTCATCAGGTGCCGGTCCCGTCTTCGTCCGGCATTCACCGGCATCGCAGACCTCTGTTTCTGCACAGGTTTCGTTGACCCATTTGCCGCCCTGACATCTTCTTGAATGCTGTTTATCGACACATTCCCGGGCATTGCCTGTGCATTCATCAGGGCCTGGATCCGGATTCTTATTCGGTTTGCATTCACCGGCATCGCAGACCTCTGTATTCTCACAGGATTCTACGACCCATTTGCCGCCCTGACATCTTTTTGAATGATGTTCATCGACGCATTCCCGGGCATTGCCTGCACATTCATCAGGGCCTGGATCCGGATTCTTATTCGGTTTGCATTCACCGGCATCGCAGACCTCTGTATCTGCACAGGTTTCATTGACCCATTGCCCTTCCTGACATCTTCTTGAATGATGTTCATCGACGCATTCCCGGGCATCAGCTGCACATTCATCCGGCATTGGTTCCGGCTTCATATTCGATTTGCATTCACCGGCATCGCATCTCTCTGTATTTTCACAGGATTCTTCGACCCATTGCCCTTCCTGACATCTTCTTGAATGGTGTTCATCGACACATTCTTTCTTACCATCAGTACATCCAGCAGGCCCCGGTCCCGGATTCAAAGAACAAACACCATTTATGCATGTTTCATTTATATTGCATACATAATTGACCAATATGCCATTCTGGCATTTTTGAATATGATTTGTATCAATACATTTCACAGAACCTTCTATACATCCGGTATTGGATGATACAGACGGCTCAGGAGATGAAGGTTGATTCGGTATGCTGTTTTGCAGCTCGCACCTGCCGGTATTGCTGATACAAATATACGAAGGCGGGCAATCTTCCTTAACCCATGCACCATTGCGGCACACATTGGCACTCGCCGCACTCGCGCAGACAGATGTACCTTCATTGCACAATGAAACGCCCTTGATGTCAGGATCGTCGGCACAGCCTGCGGCAAATGAGGCCAGAGTTCCCAGCAAAGCAATTATAAAAACTCGATTTTCCATGCTATTCCTCTTTGAGATCTTTGTATGACTTCTCTCCTTCCCCAAAACCACACACACCTACATATGCGCCAACATTAAATAATGATGCAAGTATTTTTTAACATCAGTGGGAAGTTGGAAGTTGGGAGTTATGAGTCAAACAATCACATAGTTCCTTGCTAAAGGATCGGAATAATGCATTTAACGCTAAAAGCTATAAGCTCGTTATGATTATGAGTTACGCTATCACAAAAGTACTTGCTACTGTTATGACCATGGAAAATCCCCCAATCCATCCCCCTAGCCCAAACCTACATGTAGCACATTGTGGTTTTATTGCTATTACTGGTAACCAGGGTTACCGCCCCCCTATTCCCACCCGCCGACTCGCCGTCCTAACCCAAAATACGCACGGTCTTGGCACACTGCCCCCTTTCCGACATTAGGCGTCGTAAAAAAAAGCATCCCGATGTGCCTGGCGTGTACGGTGCTCCAGCAGTCGCCCCCGCGTCCGGGAATCGTTGCCGCTGCAAACCGGCCCTCGGTCGTCCGTACATTATATTGGGCACCGGGCGTCAGACAAATCCGGATGAATACATACTGATCTCCCAAAACAGGAAGGAACCATTCCTTCATTACAGTGATGCCATTGAGATCAGATTTGTTTCACTTGGATGTACGATTTTTTGTAACGCCACATTCATCCCACATATCCCAGAAGAAACAAAGTGTGTGGTGTCATTATCCTTGGCCACACAAAATGGATGAAGCACGGCTTCGTTTTGGGGCTATCGGCGCGCCGATACGCCCCAAATGCATCTTATGCGGATGCATTACGACCGCATCAATTCTTTCATCGCACGAACGACACATTCCGGAGCGTATGGCGTAATATCCCGGCCGCAGGCGGCAATTTCCTTGACGACAGAACTCGACAGAAAGAGCTTGTCCGTCGCTGCGATCAAAAAGAATGTCTCGATTTCGGGGGCCAGATCGCGGTTGGCCAGAGCCATCTGGAATTCGTATTCAAAATCCGCAACGGCCCGCAGACCACGAATAATCACGCG
>JAEEGL010554351.1_pt1 | contig 12983 bp, 9 predicted proteins | sample 9134231 | NCBI WGS metagenome assembly JAEEGL01 (sample SAMN16246548, study PRJNA631951) | gut metagenome | biome: gut microbiome; feature: rumen; material: fiber-attached | host: Bos | place: Iran: Karaj | collected 2018-10 | reverse complement strand
TCATCAGAAAGAACACCGGTGATAATACTCCTGCCATCATTCATACAGAGATTGTTGATGGTGATTCATTAGAAATCACACTTGCACCCAAGGGCTTCGGAAGCGAGAACATGAGCAGGGTATTCATGCTCAAGCCTGCTGACGGTATAGACGGTATAAAGAATGCAGTGCTCACAGCAGTCAAAGATGCAGGTCCCAATGCCTGTCCTCCGGTAGTAGTGGGTGTCGGCATAGGCGGAGACTTTGAGAAGAGTGCGCTCTTAGCAAAGAAAGCTCTGACCAACGAGCTTAATTCGGTACATTCTTTTTGGGATGATGTAATAGATAGCAAAAACAGCACGGGTACGGCTGCCGGACAGAATGATAGTTTAGGGATGGCAAATATTCCGGCTGCAAGGACTACAGATTCCGAAAACTATGCAATTTCTTTACAGAAAGACTTATATGAAGCTATCAACAATCTGGATATCGGTCCGGGTGGTATGGGCGGTAAGTTCTCGTGTCTGGGTGTAAATCTTGAGATTTATCCTACCCACATCGCAGGTATGCCCCTGGCAGTAAACATGTGCTGTCATGTAAACCGCCATGTGAAGACGATATTATAACAAAACAGAAGATATCCCCCACCTCTTAGCGTAGCGAAGGTGGGGGGAGATCTTCGTTTCAGGCGGGGTTCAAGCCCCGACTGAAATGAGATGCGAAGCATTGTTTTGTTACCGAGGAAACGCTGAAGGCGTTTTCGAGGTAACTTTGACTAGTCATTCTGAGCGAAGCGAAGAATCTTTAATCAGATAGACAGATTGCTGTCTATCTGAGGGACGGTTCTCTGATTGAAATAAAAAGAAAGTAAAAGTTCTCCTTGAGTTTACTCTTGAGGGGAAGTTATTGGCCGAAAGGCTTATTGAAGAGGTAAAAATATATGGACTATAATATTACACTTCCCTTCAGTGAGGAAGACATAAAAAAAATCAAAAATCAGGATGTTCTGTACCTTAACGGTACCTTATACTCTGCCAGAGATGCAGCTCATAAGAGAATGTATGACGCAATCAACGAATATCTTGAAAAAACCGGTAAGACAGCAGATCAGGTTAGTTCTTCCGAATTATATGAAAATGGAGTAACTCCCATAGATTTAACCGGAAAGATACTGTATTATTTAGGACCGACTCCTGCAAAACCCGGTCAGGTGATAGGATCTGCAGGACCTACCACATCTTCCCGTATGGATAAATATACTCCACTCCTTCTTGACCTGGGGTTATCAGGTATGGTAGGAAAGGGCAGAAGAAGTGACGATGTAAAGGCAGCCATCAAGAGAAACAAAGCAATCTATATGGGAGCTACGGGCGGAGCCGGCGCACTTCTTTCAAAGTGTATAAAGAGCAGCGAAGTGATAGCATATGATGATCTTGGTACCGAAGCTATCCGCAAGATGGAAGTTGAGAATTTTCCTGTGACCGTTTTGATCGATTCGGAAGGGGAAGCTTTCAGAGTTTAAAAATTTTTCTTGACAAGATGACAATTCTTTGATAGAATAAATTTTGCGTTGAAAAACGAAAAAAGAATACTGAACTTAAGAGTTCGGACCTGGAGAAGTACTCAAGAGGCCGAAGAGGCGCCCCTGCTAAGGGTGTAGGTCGTTTACGCGGCGCGAGGGTTCAAATCCCTCCTTCTCCGTTATGTATGAAAAAAGCTGAAATGCCTTGAATATCAAGGGTTTCAGCTTTTTGATTTAATATCCCGAGTGTTCACGGATCTGCATTGCTCCGTACAGGAAATATTTAGGATTCAGTTCACTGTCATATAGTTGTGGACTGTATTCCCTGCGCCAGGAGATACCATCGGAGAATCCCCAGAAGGTGACGGCATCCATGTTAATCTTCCCGGAATCAGCTCTTTCAAAAAGACCTTTTATTAGTTCATAACAAAATCTTCCCTGTTCTTTCAGATGTGTATCCGTTGCGGGCTGCGGATTTTGATATTTTCCGAGACCTATATCGAGTTCCGTGATCTCCAGTTTTAACCCGGTTTCAGCCAGAATATCCACTGCTGCCAGATACCCTGCAACATCATCCGAAGTGAAAAGGTGAGCCTGCAGTCCTATACCGTCGATCAGGTACCTGCCGTTTTCATCCTTCAAAGTATTTACAAATGTCGATAAGGTATCAGCCTTATACTGCTCGTTATAATCATTATAATACAGATCGATGGTTTCAGGAGCATATTTGTCAGCATAGTAAAATGCGTATTTTAGGTAATCATCTCCTATTGTTTCTGTCCAGTGGTTCTTTCTTATGGTTCCGTCTTCCATCCATGCTTCATTTATAACATCAAAAGCATAGAACAGACTCAGATATCCCTGGTTTTCAAGTTCTTCAAACATGCCACGGATCATGGATTCCATACGTGTGAGCATTTCTTCACGTCCCACGAATGCATTGTTTGTATCGAATCCCTCATGGAATATCCATTCCGGGGTCTGACTGTACCATATCAGTGTATGCCCTCTCACAGCAAGATTGTTATTCTTTGCCCATCCGAGCAGGGAGAGAGCTTCACTGTTAAATTCCACTACAATTTTTCCCTCAGCCATGCTTTTATCATGGTTCAGGGTATAATCAGGCTTCATGGCGTTTTCCATGGTTATGCTGTTAAACTGCTCCAGGACCAGGGCCTGCATCTTTTCATCATTCTTTACCGCAGAGGAAACACAGGTACCGACTTTCATACCATGTTCCGCAAATACATCTTTTATTGTTTTATCCGTAACTTCTTTCTGAGAAGGAAGTACCACTTTTTCTGTCCCGCATCCCGAAAGGATAACTGTCATTATTAAAAATATGCTTAATAAAAGTTTTTTCTTCATTATGTCTGCACCTTTTCCGTTCTTCTGTAAATAAAACCATATCATATGTCGTACGCAAAACATCGCTTTGACATCAGCATCCGTTTTTGTATGAAAATAATACTACATCACTTTTGTATTATCAATACGGAAATTCAGTATTATCTTGTATGCGTCATCTGTAAAACCACTATTACAATATTCTTCAAAAAAAATTTAAAAACCCCCTTGACAAAAATAGTATAATGTACTATTTTATTTATAGTACAAAATACCATTATAAAGAAGGGGGTGCTGAAATGAATGATTATATTTATGAATCGGAAGAAGAAATGAATTTCCTAAAAAGCTATGATGCTTCAAAATATGAACGTCCTTCTGTAACCGCAGACATCGTGATATTCACTCTCGGAGATGCCGGGAATCTGCAGGTGCTCCTGATAAAAAGAGGAGGATTCCCATACAAAGGGCGCTGGGCTATTCCGGGAGGATTCGTAAATGTCGGAAAAGAGTCTGTGGACGAAGCTGCTGCGAGAGAACTGAAAGAAGAGACCGGAGTGGAGAATGTATATCTCAAACAATTATATACATTCGGAGAGCCGGGAAGGGATCCGAGGACTACAGTCATTTCAGTAGCATATACCGCACTTGTTCCAAAGGGAGAACTCAAAGTTCAGGCAGGGGATGATGCCCAGGAAGCCCGTCTGTTCAATATCCGATATGATGTAAACGGTATCATATTTTATAATGATGAGTTATCTTTTACCGAAGACAAGCTGGCATTTGACCACCGGGATATTATCCGGATGGCCATTACAAGGATCAGGAATCGTATAGATTATGAAGATGACGCGTTTTCCTTACTGAAAAACAAGCACAGATTTACCATATCAGAACTAAAAGTAATATATGAAGCGATAAAAAACGAAAAACTGGATCTCCCGAATTTCAGGAAAGCTTTTTTAAGGGATTATGTAGCTAAAGGAAAAGTACACGAATCCGGCGAAACAAGTATAGGAAAAGGTAAGCCGGCTAAGCTTTACAGCATATGATTATATGCGGAAAGGAGACATATATGAACAAATTATTGGTTGTAGTTGATATGCAGAATGATTTTATCACAGGTGCTCTGGCAAATACCGAAGGACAAAAAATAGTCCCGGATATAGCTGAATATATACGGCAGTTTGATGGGGATATAGTTTGTACCCTTGATACTCACAGTGAAAATTATCTTGAAACACAGGAAGGCAGGAAACTTCCGGTAAAGCATTGCATAAAAGATACTGAAGGCTGGCGTATCGTTCCTGAACTGATGAAGGTAGTCAATGAGAAAAAAGAAAGGGTTATTTTTATAGAAAAGAAAACCTTCGGCAGCACCGACCTTGGCAGAAAAGTGGAATGCGGCGGATATGACAGCATATTCCTCTGCGGTGTATGTACGGATATCTGTGTGATAAGCGATGCCATGGTAATCAAGGCATATAATCCCGAGATAGAGATAAATGTACTCGGGGGTCTATGTGCAGGAGTAACTCCCGAAAGCCACAGGACTGCCCTCAATGCGATGGAGGCATGCCAGATCAACATTATTTAAGGAGGTGAACTGATATGAAACTTAAACCTATAATCATGAGTGCGCTTGAACAGGATATGTACAAGTACAGCATGGGACAGGGAATCTTTCACCAGTTCCCGGGATACATGACAACCTGGACCTTTAAATGCAGGAACAAAGATGTAAAGTTCACTCCCGAAATGGTAGATGAGATCCGTGAACAGATAAAGGCGTTTTGCAATCTCACATACACTGACGAAGAACTTGAGTATTTGAACAGGATAAAATGGATAAAGGGTTCATATGTAAATTTCCTAAGGGTGTGGAGACCGAGATTTGAAGATTTCACTATCACCACAGATGCCGAATGCGGGCTTGCCATCGAAACAAAAGGTACATGGCTCAATACATCTATGTATGAGATACCTACCCTAGCCATAGTCAATGAAGTATATTTCCGGATGGCATATGATTATGACAGGTTGCTTGAAAGCTTCAAAGAACGTCTTGATGAAAAGTTTGAGAAGGTCAAGACCAACAGGATATATCTCGGTACTTTTTCTGAATTCGGTTTGAGGCGCAGGCTCTCTGCCGAGGCACAGGAACTTGCTATAGAGAAGTTCTCTCATCTCGGGGATACACTTCACAGTGCCAGCAAGTTTGTCGGAACTTCAAATGTATATCTCGCAAAAAAATTTGGTGTAACACCTGTCGGTACTATGGCTCACGAATGGATAATGTGTGTAGGGCAGGGTCACCACAGGCATAACCCTGCATACTCAAATTATTATGCATTAAGAGCATGGACCGATGAATATGGTATACGTAACGGTATAGCACTGACGGATACGATAACCACAGATTGCTTCTTAAGAGATTTCGGAGAGTACAATGCTTCAGTATTCAGCGGCGTGAGACATGATTCAGGAGACCCCATAGAATGGGGTGAAAAGATGGTAGAACATTATAAAAAACTGGGGATCGATCCTATGACCAAGACCCTTCTCTTCTCGGACAGTCTGGATTTTGAAAAGGCTGATGCTATATTCAGGCACTTCAGGGACAAGACAAAAGTAGCGTTCGGAATCGGTACATATATCGCAAACGATACCTGTGTAAATCCCTTAAATATAGTTATGAAAACTGTTTTCTGTAACGGACAGGACGTAGCCAAGCTTTCAGATGTGGAAGGTAAGGGTATGTGCAGAAATCAGGAATATGTGGATTATCTAAAACGTGCGATAAGCTGGCGTATGGATCATGAAAAGCCGGTGACGGACTAAAAAGGAGGAATGCCTATGTTCGACCCAAAAACAGAGACAAAAAAGATAATCGGTGATATAAAAGAATGGTTTGACAGGAATGCTCCCGGTAAAACTGCAGTTCTCGGAATATCCGGCGGGAAGGATTCCACTGTGGCAGCAGCCCTCCTAAAAGAAGCCCTGGGAAAAGACCATGTGATGGGCGTCATGATGCCTAACGGTGTACAGAAAGATATCAGAGATTCCGAACTTGTGATACAGACTCTGGGAATAAACAGCCTGAACATCAATATTTGTGGTGCATATTCAGCTATGCTGGATTCCTTAGAGAGCAGTTCGGAACTTAAAGCCACTCCTGATGCAGAGGTAAATCTTCAGCCCAGGCTCCGTATGGCGGTACTTTATATGGTAGCTCAGACCATTCCCGAGGGCGGCATCGTTATCAACACTTGTAACCGCTCGGAAGATTATGTAGGATGGGCGACCAAGTTTGGTGATTGTGCAGGGGATATGTCTGTACTCGGGAACTACCTGGTAAGCGAGATTATAGCCATGGGTGATGCCCTGGGACTGCCTAAGAACCTGGTACATAAAGCTCCCGCCGACGGCCTCTGGGGTGACACGGATGAAGACCGGATGGGCTTCACTTATGCGGAAGAAGAAGCATATATAAAAACCGGCACCTCCGGAAGGGCTGAGGCCGATGCAAAAATAGAACGGATGCACAGGACTTCACGACATAAGTATGAGTCTATGTTTTTCTGCGGAGAATGCTCATAAACAAAAAAGCTGAAATCCTTGATTATCAAGGCATTTCAGCTTTTTTCATGAATACAACTAACGTAAATCGGAAGTTTGTGAGGTTTTGAATCGGAGGTTAATCTTAAAAAATAATTTGCTATTCCCTGTGTTTTCTGATAGAATAAAAAACATTCAGAAAGAAACGGAGGATTGTTCGTGAATGGGTATGTGGGGCATAGTTGTTGCTGGCGTCGGTATCGCGGCTATAGTAGGAAGCATATATTTAATCTGGACCATAGGTAAATTCCCGGGGATAAAAAAAATCACAAAGGACAACAGACTACTTAAAATAGCATTATCTGCAGCTATTCTGGCAGCAGGATTTGGACTTTTTGCCATCACGATGTCCGTAATAAATGCGGTGATCGTCCTTATACACCTGATGTTGTTCAGACTGATATTCGGTATTGCCGGGTTTTTCATAAAACCGGGCAAAGGTAAGGAAAATACATTTTACTGGCAGGGATGGTTTTCTCTTATCGCTTGCACCATTTATCTGGGAGTGGCATTCTTTACCTGTAACCATGTCTTTACCACAGTATATGACCTGGAGACCGATAAATCTGTGGGAAATCTGAAAATAGTCATGTTTGCAGATTCTCATATTGGAACGACATTCGATGGTGAAGGTTTTATGAAGGAAGTCGAAAAGATAAATGAAGAAAACGCCGATATTGTTTTTATCTGTGGAGACTTTATAGATGACGGAACAAGTAAGGATGATATGATAAAAGCCTGTGAAGCTCTTGGTAATCTAAAATCCAAATATGGTGTTTATTATGTTTATGGTAATCACGATAAGGGATACGGCAGAAACTACAGAGGATACTCGGCCAGTGACTTTGAATTTAACCTCATGCTGAACAAGATACACGTCATGCAGGACAAGGTTCTGGAGATTGATGACAATATCGTAATAGTCGGCAGGGCAGATGCTTCCAACAACGGCAGAAAGAGCATTGATGAACTGACTAATGATATCGATGAAGATAAATATATCATCGTTCTCGACCATCAGCCGCATGACTATGAAAATGAATCAGCCTCCAAATCTGACCTGGTACTCTCCGGACACACCCACGGCGGGCAGTTTTTCCCTATGACCGTTTTCGGAATGGCTCCAAATGATAGAACCTATGGCTACGAAAAAAGAAACGGCACCGATTTTATCGTCACATCCGGTATATCCGATTGGGAGCTGAAGTTTAAACCCGGTACCAAATCTGAGTATGTAGTTATTAACTTAAAAGGAAAATGATCCTGTTTCGAAAAGACTGCCTATGTATACGAATTCATATACATACCGGGATAAGATCCCTGAATTATTAGATTTTTATAATGACAAATATCGCTAACGGGAGTATACTATACCTATACAGAACATCGGAGGTTGGTATGCTTCTTTTTACGCAGATAAAAAAAGATAGAAAAAGCATCGCCTGGGGTAAGGATATATTTGCAGGCGTGGTTGTTGCGCTCGTTTCTATTCCCATTTCAATGGGCTATGCACAGATAGCAGGACTTCCTCCGGTATATGGACTTTATGGTTCATTGCTTCCTATATTATTATACGGACTGCTTACCACTTCAAAGCAGTTTGTGATCGGTGTCGATGCTATGCCTGCTGCCATGGTCGGCGGTATGCTGGCAGAGATGAGTATCGCAGAACAGAGTGAAATACTCGATATAGTACCGATTATCACTCTCTTTACAGCCATCTGGTTTTTTATCTTCTTCTTTTGTAAGGCAGGAAGGATAGTCAATTATATCTCTATGCCCGTAATGGGAGGTTTTATCTCCGGAGTGGGTCTTACGATAATCCTCATGCAGGTGCCGAAGCTATATGGCGGGGCTCCCGGAACAGGAGAAGCAGTAAAGCTTATCCGTAATATTATAGATGAGTTCTCTAACTGGAATCTTCTTTCAGCCATCTTAGGCATAGGTACTATCGTTATACTCCTTGTATGCAAAAAACTGATTCCAAAGATTCCCATGACTGTTGTCATGATGTGCCTCGGGGCGCTTCTTCAGATTATTTTCGGACTTGATTCTTATGGGGTAAAAATGATGCCCCAGGTGGAAAGTGGTCTTCCATCCATAGTTATCCCTGATTTCAGTGTGATTTCCGGCAGACTTCCTGATACGGTCATCACTTCTCTCGGTATTGCCGGGGTTATAATGGCGCAGACTCTTCTTGCTTCCGGAAACTATGCCAGAAAATACCATGAAAAACTGGACTCCAACCAGGAACTGTTGGCGTACGGAGTTATGAACCTCGCAGGAGCATCCGTAGGCTGCTGTCCTATAAACGGGAGTGTTTCCCGAAGCGGTATCTCTGATTCCATGGGATGTCATTCTCAGGTAATGTCTGTTTCTGCATCCGTTACCATGCTTTTTGTATTATTATTTGGTACTCCGATATTACAATACCTCCCGGTACCGATACTTACCGGCATAGTTATCACGGCGCTTATCGGGATACTTGAAACAGACCTGGCGATAAAACTGTGGAAAAGAGTTAAAAATGAATGGGTAGTATTTATGGTGGCCTTTGCCAGTGTCCTGTTCCTCGGCACTCTTTATGGGGTTATAATAGGTGTACTTCTTTCACTGTGGGAAGTGGCCATCAGAGCTTCATCACCGCCCACCGCTTTTGTCGGCAGGATACCGGGTCATGGGAATTTCTATTCTTTAAAGAGAAACCGTTATGCCCGTGCCATAAAAAATACTATCGTGTATCGCTTTAGCGGAAACCTGTTCTTTGCAAACATTGACTTCTTCTGTGATTCCATAGAGCAGGCTATAAAAGAGGATACTCATCAAGTGGTAGTGGATGCAAGGGCTATAGGAAGTGTTGATATCACAGCGACGGAGAGGCTGGTAAAGTTGAATACTTCTTTGCGAAAACGGGGGATTCTGTTCTATATCGCCGAACATGACGGATCCCTCAACGACCAGCTTCGCCGTTTGGGAGGTGCAACGCTAATAGATGAGGGAGTTGTAAAAAGGACGATTACTCTTGCATTGAGTGATGCAGGTTTGGAAAAGCCCTATGACTTAGAACCCGGCGAGGACGGATCCGGAACATTTGAGGAGACGGATGCATCCCATCACGAGTATGAGTGGACATTTGGGAAGAAGGAGTGAATGTTTTTATAAGTGTTGACATTCCCTCATTTTGGGAGTAAATTATAACTAATGGTGGCTTTAGCCGCTAAAAAAGGAGGAGAACATATATGAAAGACAGAAAAACTTTCATAGTAAACAGAAGATGGCTGGGAACAATAATGTTTGCGGCAGCTTTTCTTTTGTTTATCAATGTCGTGATCGGTGATTTTACAGTAAAGGCCGATGATCAGACATCAAAAGGCATCTATGTTATGACGCCTTCAAAGGCAGAGATCAGCAAGAGACTGAATGCTCTCGAAAAGCTTACTACCGAATACAAGGAGACAGCTTTACTTACAGCGCCTTATTCGGCAGGCAGTCTGACGGATGAAACTCTTCAGAACGCACTGGACTGGATGAATCTGGTTCGTTTTGTGGCAGGAATTCCGGATAATGTAGCCCTTAATGATGAGTATAATAAATACGCACAGGCTTCAAGTATAGTAAACTTTGCGAATGGCAGTTTATCCCATTATCCGACAGAGCCCGCAGGCATGGATAAAGATCTGTATAATCTGGGAGCTGCCGGTTCTTCAAAGTCCAATATAGCATGCGGAATGGGATCGAAATATAAAAACGGTTCTACTTTTTATTCTATGATCCTTCACAGCTGGATGGAAGATGGAGATTCTTCTAATATCAGCAGAGTCGGACACAGAAGATGGATACTTAATCCTTCAATGAAAGAGACGGGATTTGGCTGTGTATGGGGAGAAGATAATAGAAAATACGGCTCGTATTCATATGATGGAAGTTATTTCTCAGCTCTTTATGTAATGGATAATACTTTTGGTTCTACCGAATATTATGGCGTTGCATGGCCGGCTCAGAATATGCCCACATCATTCTTTGGAGGCGATTACCCCTGGAGCATTTCTATGGGAACAGAAGTTTCTAGTGATGCAAAAGTAACTCTTACTCGTGTATCTGACGGAAAGACCTGGAACTTCTCCAGTGGAAGTAAGGATTTTTACATTGAAAACAGTAATTATGGAAGAAAGGGTTGTATTATCTTCCGTCCTTCGGGAATATCTTCATATAATGACGGAGATGTGTTTGAGGTAGTTATTACCGGATCAGGTCTGGATGTTAAGTATTATGTAAACTTCTTTGATGCAGAGAATTATACTACTTCTTCCAATCCTACAGCTACCCCTACTCAAGAACCCACAAAAGTACCTACACAGGAACCTACAAAGGTACCCACACAGGAGCCTACAAAAGTACCTACACAGGAGCCTACCGCTACTCCTACTCCTGCCGGAAAAACAGTCAGCATAGCTGATAAGAATTTTACCATGACAGATATCAGGACAAACAAGACTGATTCGTTTGACGGATCTGACGGAATACCCAAAATTCTGGTTTTCGGTGGAGTCAGCTCATGTGGCAATACCAACGCTGCGATCAATTCCATAAGCTCATTATATCCCGAAATAGCGGAAGAAGTTCAGATCTATGGAATCGATATAAAGAAAAACGATGATAATACCATGGTAAACTATCTGAATGACAAAAACGTAACCTCTGAGATTATGTTTGGTTCTGCACAAACTCTTAAGGGTAATGTTTCCACTTATTATGATTTTATTTACCTTGGTTTAGATGCTTCGGGTTCAAATGAGTGGAGTTTGATGCCCATGATCCTGTATGTGGATAAGAATGGTAATATTGTTCAGGTACAGAAAGCTTATCAGACAAAAGCTCAGATTGAAGAGGCAATGTTTAATCTTTTAGCTCGTAAAACCGTTACACCTGAGCCTACAAAGGTACCTACTTCAACACCTACACCGATACCTACAAAGGTACCTACCTCAACACCTACACCGGTACCTACAAAGACACCTACAGCAGCGCCTACAAAGACACCCACAGCAACCCCTACAGCAGAGCCTACGGCTACGCCCAAGGTAACACCTACACCAGAGATTACACCCGAGCCTACAGCTACTCCTGTACCGAAGATTACACCTGCTCCTACACAGGCTCCCGTAAGTAAGGGTGACCTTTACGAGGCAGGCTTCGGATTCAAGGATGCTTCTAATAATTCAAAGGTATCTTTTGACGGCGGAGACGGAAGTCTCAAGATCGTGGTAGTGAGTGATTTACTTAACTGCTGGTATACGATGGATATGTTATACTCCATCAATTCTCAGATAGAGGGTACAGGTATTCAGCTTTTCGCAGTAGATACAAAGGGTACAAAGGCATCCACACTCGGCTATTATCTGGAGCATTACGATCTGGAAGGCAAATTCTGGTGTACTGCTGAGTCGAGCATCAGTGGTTCCGGAGAACTTGGCTGGAGTGAAGTAAAACAGGCTATTATGAACGCAGCCGGCGTAAAAGCTTCGTCAGGATCCGGACGCGGCAGAAGAGGTGGCAGCGGCAGCAGTTATTCAACTCCGCTTATAGCATACATTGACGGATATGGCAATATTGTAAAGACTACTACGGGATATGTTGATGATTCGACTATTTATGATAATATAGTGGCTCTTATAAATACCAAGCCTGTAAGCAAGGGCAAGACACCTGTAGTACCTGAAAAACCGGCTGTGAAGACCAATGCTATAGTTTCTACCAAGACAGCTAAAACAGGGGAAGTTACTCAGACCGTTTTACTGACGGATGTTACAGGAGTAAAGACACTCACTGTTACAACGACCGACGCTGATGCAAACCTTGAAAATATCAGGTTTACAGTATCCGGCAAAAAAGCGACATTAGCTTTATTTGCTAAAGACGGTGGCAGCATCGTAATACCCGGTTATATCAAGCTTGACGGAATAAAGTATTATGTAAAGGCTATCGGTAAGAACGTATTCGGAGATGCATCGGATGTATCCGAGATTACACTTGGGAAATATGTGACAAAGATTGCTAAAAACGCATTTAACGGCATGAAGAAGCTCTCTGTAATAAATCTTGATGCAGCAAAGCTTAAGAGTGTTGGTAAGAAGGCATTTAAGGGAATCTCCAAGAATGCGGTATTTAATATCTCGGGAACCAAGGAGCAGTTTGAAAAGGCAAAAGAGCTCATTAAGAAGTCCGGAGTTGCAAAGACAGTTACATTTAATCATGTATCATAAATTGGGAAGTAAACAACGGTTTTGATCCCGATACAAAAAAGCTTACACCACAAAAAAACATGTGGTGTAAGCTTTAATTTTTTTGAAAGAATTATTCGTATCAGCCTGCAGCCTCTCCACCGTTCTGTGAGCCCTGGATGAATTCTTCTTCGTGAGGTACTTCATCTATGGTCCAGTTGTCGGTATCGGGTATCTCGCCCTTTACGAGGTTGGGTCTTTTTGAAGGTCTTTTGGGAAGAACCAGCTGTTTTCTG
>JAEEGL010267503.1_pt1 | contig 12983 bp, 9 predicted proteins | sample 9134231 | NCBI WGS metagenome assembly JAEEGL01 (sample SAMN16246548, study PRJNA631951) | gut metagenome | biome: gut microbiome; feature: rumen; material: fiber-attached | host: Bos | place: Iran: Karaj | collected 2018-10 | reverse complement strand
TGCAAAAATCTTTCTGATTGCTTCCTTATCGCAGATATCAGCCTTTACAAATGTGTAGTTATCGCGGTCCTCGATATCCTTAAGGTTCTCAAGGTTACCTGCGTATGTAAGCTTGTCTACATTGATAATGCGGATTTCGTTGTCGTACTTCTTAAACATGTAGTGGATGTAGTTGCTTCCGATGAAGCCCGCTCCACCTGTTACTAAATAAGTTCTCATAAATTATTCCCCTTTTATCATAATTAATAAAATCCTTATGTATTATATATGTCTTTTTTACAAATTACTACATAAAAAAATTATTCTGTGAATGTTCAATAATCCTTCATAAATATTCGTAATTTTCATAAACATTTTCAACAATTGAAACGTTAAATAGGGTATTATCCCCCACGCATAAAATACAGTGGTTTACTAACAAATTCTCGACAACCTTTTCACCTTATTTTGTTTATTGCTACACATTTTCAACAAATACTTTTTCTACACTGCAATTAAGGTGGCCTGTTTTTCATGAAAGGAGTTGTTGAGATATATGAAAAGAGTTTTTTCCCTTCTTTTAGCTGCAATGCTCTTATTTTTACCTGTAACTGCATTTGCTACTGAAGAAACCCCAGATGTACCATCTCCAAGCATCAAGGATGAGACTGTACCAGTAATTGACCCTGTACCTTCTAGTCCTGATGCATCTATTCCTGAAATTGACATTAGTGATGATGGTATCACTCCTGAACAACCAAATACAGAAAATAATTCCAATGAAACTTCGAACAATCCTACCGATGTTACCGAAACATCCACTGATGAAGTTTCATCTAAAGAGAGTGAATCTGAAACTGCAGAAACTGAAGATTCAGATTCATCCGAAAAGACCTCTGAAGTAACTGAAGAATCAGAAGATACTTCAGAAGAAACCGAAAAATCAGAAGAACATATACATGAATTTACATACAGAAGCAATGGTGATGGAACTCATACTGTTACTTGTACTGCAAAAGTTCGTGTTCCAAGTAATGACACTGAGGAATCTGAACCTGTATATGAAGAAGTTGATTGTACATATGAAGAAATTGAATCTTGTACTTTTGACGATGATGGAAAATGTATTTATTGCGGATATGAGGAAGATATCGAAATAGAATTTAATCCAACAATCTCTCTTTCTATTGAAAATCAAAACTGTGAAATCGGAAAAAGCAATCCTGTTATTTGCCTCCATCTTTCACAAAAAAAATATGATGTTGCTTATGCACAAATGTGCTTCGCGAATTATAGTGATGATAAATATATAAATATAGGTCTTGCACAGGGTAAATACTATAACTATGAAAATGGAGAATTCACCTACATCTCTGATGATGGATGGTATGCTAGTCCTAATATTACTGAAGATTTATCAACAGGTGATTATTCTGTTCGCTCTATCTATATAAGAAGTACAACTAATGAATACGTACACTACTCTCTTGAATCCGATACACTACCAGATGCATTGGCTAATACTTCCATAACTGTAAATCAGCCTCAATCAATTGTAGATGAAATTTATGAATCTATCTTTGAAACCGAAGAGTCGGAATCTGCAGAAGCTCCTGAACCAGCAGAAATTATTGTTGATTCTACTGTAGAAAAACCTGAAGACGAAACAGCACCTAAAACGGCAATGAATACTGTGGATTCCAGAGAAGAGGAACCTGAAAATCCCGCACCTACCCCAACCCCTGTTCCTGAAGCATCAGTATCTGAGCCTTTGGTGACAGTTACACCTACTCCTTCTCCTAGTGTTGTAAAACCTTCGATTACGGAATTATCAAAAGATGAAAGTAAATCTATCCTCGAAAAGTCAATTGGAAACACCCCAACGGTAGATAGACCTGTAGTTGAGAAACCAAGCATAGATAAACCTATCGAAGAATCAACCTTAGGAAAAAAACCTAATGAAAAAAAAGAATCACCTTCTCCTACACCGCATCTATCTAAAGATTCAAAAGAAAGCACACAAGATAGCAAAAGCAATAATGGACAGCCTTCAAATATTGGTGATATTCTTAATAAAATTACAAATTTCTTTGCCAAATTATTTAGATTTTGGTAATGTAATATAGTATATATTTTCTTAACAAATTCTTAACATTTTTAATCGGAGGTATTCTACATGGGCACAAAATTATATTTTACTAAAGTAAAAATACTTTCAATATTATTTGTCGTTTTATTGATTGCAATTTGCTTCTTTTTCGCATATAGAACACAGTTTATCCCTGATGGACCTTTCCCACTCTCCGGCGGTAAATCTGAGGCAATGTTCTATATCGAAAACTCTGAATCAGATACTCTTACCTGTATTGGTGACGGTTTAGTAAAATCTTCAAGAGAGATTACTAACAATGCTGCTGCTGTAAACGAAGCAATTATTACAGCACCAGATTATAGAAATTATATTTCTAGTGATTTGACTATAATTTGGAATTCAATTGAGCAAAGTTATGGTCACTTATGTGTTTTGGGATATATAGCTTCTGCAGATGATGCTACTTCTGCATTTGACAGACCAATATGTTTCACAAACACTGCAGCACTTAAAAGAGCAACCCTTGAGGCAGGTCAGACCGTCAAGACATACTGTTATTTAAATGAAGGCGACTTAGGTGGAGCTACTTATAAAGTTTCAGCTTATCAAGCTTACAATCATCCTAATCTCTCCATTCCTTTAGCTAATGGTTTATTTGCCAATATACAGATTGCAAATCATGTTATAAATGTTGCTTCCATGGGTATTTTCCCTAATCAGGATATGGCTCCACAATTTTTCAAGCTCGAGAAGGCATTAGACTCAAACGTTACAGAATTTAAATTTAATAATGGTACGTACTATCTTTCTAGTCCTATACGATTAGGTGGATATACCTACACTGGTTCATCTTCAACCACTTGGGCTGTTGATCCTTCATTTGCGGTAACAACATATCGTATTATTAGAGCAGATTCTAAAGACTGGAACAATGCTCCATTAAATCTTACTATTAGTAATATCAACTTTTTATATGAAATTAACAAGAATTCCGTATTAACTCAATGTGAAGCAATTCTACTAGCTGTTGCAGGCTGTGAAAATTGCAATATTTATAATTGCACTTTTACTGCTAGACCTGCCAAGAAGAACGGATGCTTTGCAAAAGCTGATTTACTTTGGTTTAGAGATGGTTGTACCAAAAATGTCAGAATAGAAAATTCGCGGTTTGATAATTACAGCTGCTCTGAAAATACTTCTGCACATTTAATAGGAGGCTGTTTCTGGTACATGGGCGAAAAAGATAAAACTACTGATTCTGTTATTGTAAATAATTGTAGCTTTACAAATACTAATTCTGATGAAGCAGTCGGCCTTTGGAGCGGTGGTTTTAACCATGTCGAATTTAATAAATGTAGTTTTACAAGTGCAATACATCAGTGTGATGGTATAGTTGGTTTAAATAGTGCCCAATTTGACAAAGTATTATTTAATGATTGTACATTCCAATCAGATATAGGTACAAAAAAATTATTATACTTCTACAAAGTTAAACCTACAGCAAATTCTGACATAAGAGTGAAGAACTGTACATTTATTAACAACAATAATGATCCCGACTCAATGGTTCCTGGTGATGGTGACGTTAATGCATTTATTTACTGTCCTTTCAATGATGATTATGCTTGGACTTTACACGTAGAAAATTCAAATTTTTTATCAACTACAGATAATTATTTAATTAAGACCATCGTAAACATTTTTGACTCACCAAATGTTGAGTGTAATTTTTCAGAATCAAATACGGTAGATGTAACCACTAGATCTAAACAAATAAGCCGTGTTTACACTATGGGTAACTTCTATCCAAATAATCCACAATAGCTGAATACTTCTTATATAAAACAAATGCACCAGGCATCCTAGATGCTTGGTGCATTTGTTATTGTCTATATTTGAATTTACTATTATGAAATCTACTTGTGTCTAATTTTTGCAATGATTCTAGGATAATAATGCTTTACCAACGAAGGTGAACATAATACATTTAACACTGCAAAAAGAGGATAAATTATTAAACAAACTATTAATGTATATATTACAAATGATGTAAACGAGTCTGCCTTGACAGGATTCAAATGTGTATATAAGACACAACTGCCAAACATAATATAGTTTGTAAAAATTATTTTTACTGATGTCCATATTGAGCGTTCTAATATCACTGTATTTGCCAAATATATACAGAAAATAACCTTTACCGGTAAAGCAATCATAGTAGCAAAAAGAACACCTACAATTCCAAATTTAACACCTAAAATAATTGATAACGAAAGATTGAGGAAAGCTTCTACAGCAGAAATTTTACTAACAGGCTTTGCATATCCAGCTATAGCTGTCAAATTACCACTAACATATCTGTTCCAAGAGAAAATCTGTACAAGACAGAATAACAGTGGCAAGCTTGTGTATATATATTGAATATCCTCAACACCCTTAGTATATAAAGATATAAATGGTATGGTCATTATATAAGCAACAGCCATCGTTGATGTAATAAGCCAATGCGAACCCACATCAAAAGCATCATGCAGATATACATATTCATTTTTGTCCTTCTGCCACATCTGCCCAAGTAAAAATACTATGCCAAAATATATGGCATTTAAAATCTTTATAAGATTATTAAAAATCAAACCATAAACTGAATATACACTGGCAAGGGCAGTCGAACCAATTATTGAAAGAACAATCATGTCTGTACTTGAAAAAATAGTCGATGCAATCTGGGTCACCATAAATGCCTTACGATCCTTCAACACAATAGGATCTGGCTCTGCGTTAAAGTCAACCCAAGAGTATCGCTTCTGGGTATATACCTTATATATCAAAAGCTGTATTAGCGACAGTATAAAGAATGCAAATTGAATAATACCTATATTTACTCGCATATATACCAGTATTATCTTAATTGCGTAGCCCAACACAGAATTAATCATCGTGACAATTTGAACTACATAATATCTTCCATCTGCCTGTAATAACTGCTTCCAGCACGCAAAATAGTAAAAGCCTATTACTGCACTCAATCCTTCAAAAAACACTACGCTTCCTGCTACAACTTTATCAATCTCAGTATTAAGTACAAATGGAAGGGCAACAGACATAATCAGTACTAATAATGCGTACCATCTTGTAACCTTTCTGTAAAATGCACGAGAAGCACTCATTCGCTGAGATATAGAAAGTTTATCTTTGTTTGCAAAAGGCTCATATAACGAGTTTAGTGTAGACTGTCCAATACCTGCTTCCAAAAGAGCCATATAGGTAAATATCTGCTGAACAGTAGCTGTATATCCGTTTGTATCAGAACCATAATTTAACATTACCAAACGTGGAATGAAAAGTCCTAATACTATAATAATAACCTGGGTTCCAAACCCAAAAATAATATTTCTAATTGTTTTCTTCTTTTTCATAAATGCCTGCCAAATACTCTTTCGATTTATTCACATACTCAACTAGTTTGTTTTCATCTATATTAGACAAATCCATACATTCTATACCATTTCCATCTATGCCGCTTTTTGCATCAACTGTTTCTAAAAGAGATTGAACTCTGCCTTTTCCCTTTTCAAACTGAGAATGAACTAGCTTTTTCCTAAAAATCAATGAAAATGCTGATGCATGAAATGAATTTGTGCATATATACTCAGCATTTTTTATTAACCATAGGAACTCCTGTGGGCCAATTCCATACAACTGCTTTCCGACATGAATCTTATTTGCATTAGGATGAATTGAAATTAATTGACATTCATTTTTTTTAGCAATTTCATTAGCTTGACTAATAAGTCCAGCATCATTTTTAAGTGTATAATACAGTATATATTTATTCCCATTGATACCCACTGGTTTTCGCGTCAAGGTGCTCCAACTATTACCATCTAGAAGGAACACTGGATCACAAACGTGAACTGCACTTACACCTTTTTCTTCAAGCATATCCTTTGCGTAGCTCTCCCTTACCGAAACCTTGTCAAAATTAGACATAATACTTATGTACTCATTTTCCTTTTCAGTAAGATTGTCATGGCCAAAACTACCAGCATATACAATATTATATTTATCTATACTGCATAATTCTCCGAAGTATTCTGCAGTATTACCTGTAATTTCATGATTCCAAATTTGATCACTACCAAACACATTAGCATCATAGTGATTCAATTCCTTCCTCAATTCTTCAGGTGTAAAAAAAGGCTTTCCATTAACATCTAGGTATTTTTTCTTAAACTCTTCAAATACTTTTGTCTGTTTATTTTTCTTAGGTAAATCTAATGTTCTTTTTATAATAATTTTGGGATGCATTCCATATACAAATGGATTAGTTGTATAAATTTTTCTTGTTTTAGCAGGCTGATAATTTATGAATTCAACCTCATTTCCCTTGGAAAGATACGATTTCAATGCATATGCCTGAAGCATTGCCCCATAATTATATGCAAAATGAAATGTTAATATTCCTATTTTCATCGATTTAAGCTCTCTCTTTTCTATTTAACCAATAATATTCCCCCATAGTACAACCTATCATATACGTGAAAAGTGTAGGATTATCATATAGAGGATTTCCCGTCACACAATACAGTAAGAAAAACATCTGTATAAATACTGAATATATTAGAACTATGAACTTACTTGTATCATTCTCTTTATCCAAAATATATCTTCGTAACAGTGTAATCGCCTTGATTACTGAAGAGATGAAGAACGTATAAAACGGAAGGGCTCCAATTATACCAACTTCACACAATAATTGAACATATACACAATGTATATTAAGTTCTTTTCCAACTATACCTTTGTAGAAGTATTTAAAACCATCCCATCCTATTCCAAATAGTGGATTCTCTAGCCAAAGACCCAATGCAACAGCACGAGTTTGACCTCGTCCCATCTCTACATCACCAGCCTCCTTTGTCTCAGCAAAACGATTAACAACATTCATAAGTTGTGGTACAAACTGGGAAGCAACAGTGAAAACCAAAGCTGCAACAATAATAATTAATAGTATTTTTTCCCATCTTTTCACCGGCTCATCACAATGTACTAAAAGGTAAATAACCATTGTAACCGCAATAATAAATATGGAATGTGCTCGTTTTCCAGTAACCAATACACTGACAAGAATAGCTAGTGCAAGAATATTCATCTTTTTATTTTTAAAGCCAGACGCAAATGCATAAGCCAATGGTGCGCCAAAGGTTACAGCCAAATACATGGCTGTAATACTATAATGTGGAGAAAATCCAGTAATATATCCCTTGTTATACAGTCCTATCATTTGCGCTGCATAACCATAATGCTGAAAGAATGGAACGCATACTCTCAAAAAGAAATTTGCATCTATCATAGATTGGAGCGTCGTAATAGCATAAAATGCGCCAATAACAAGCAATGCTTTTAAGAAAAATGTATGCCACATATTGGAATTATTTCCAGCGCAAAAAAAGAGCATAATGGAACACCCGCTCCAAACAAGTATTGTATAGTTATTAGCAATATTAGCATTATCAAAAAAGAGAATTACAGATGCCATCATCAATGGCAACATCATACTAAGTATACTTCTCCTTTTTTTACCTATGTATAAAAGTATGCATATAGAAACAACATACAACACTCTATTAACGTAGTACTCAGTAGAAGGATCTATCTTTCCTTCCCATCCAATAGTGAACCCATACCATAAAAAAACTAATACTGGTAAATGCTCCAGAATCTTTTTCTTATCAATCTTTATATACATAGCATCTCTCTCATTTTAACATTTTATACAAAACCAAAATAACATTATAAATCTGCAAACTAATCTTCTCCTGCATAGTACAGAAAATCTTATGACAAGCTGCAGGTGAATCAAACCTAATCAATGAAAGAAGTTCATCATTTTCGTCTAATCTTAATGGTCCTGGCTCAGCCTTCAACTTAAAGCTGTTAACCATATCTCTCAAACTCGGCTCATTTAATAGTATTTTTTCCAGATCATTAATATCATCAGCAACTATTCCGTTTTTTTGTTGTTCAACCTGATATGCAATATTACCACTTTTATTATTTGTCAATATAAATGCATTTGCTGACTTAGCTTCGTAAAAAGTATAACTATAAGTCTCAGGCCATAAGGACCACAACACAGCAACATCGATATCATTATTTCTCAACTGAATGATCATTGAATCTAAATTCTTAGTGAAATCAACTTCAACTTCCTCAATATAATCCACATGAGTATTTACGGTTCCAAATTGAAAAAACTTATAATTTACACTATTATAAATATTTTTCACCGCATCAAACCAGATATCCCACCCTTTTAAAGGACGTTGATAACCAACAAATGCTACATTTAAAGGCTCACCATCTTTTTTTTCGCTTTTATTATTTAAATACTGTCCTACCAACTTTTGATGATATATCACAATTGTTCTACTCTCAAAATCAGGGTATGTCTTTACCCATACATTCTTTGCCACTTCCGAAGGAGCTACAAAAGTAAAACGTTCCTTAAATGTATTAAATAAATTATTAATATCTTCTAATCTATCGAGTGTCGATTTATTAAAATAAGTACATTCTTTGCACTTTGACTCATTTGGCTTATCAGAATTACAGAATATCCCCTGTTCATTAATTAATCCTGATGCTGGACATACAGTAAAATAATCATGCAAATAGAAATATATGTTACAATCAATATTTTGTAGTATTCTGCTAAGTTGTTCTATCTGAATATTCTTAAGGTGATGAATAAAAATATCTAATATATCGCAGTCTTCATTATTCAACATATAAATTGTGTTAATAACTTCATTTGTAGAAAATAAACCACAGTCTTCCCCATCTAAAAGAAGTCTCCATACATCATTTCTCTGTATCTTTATTTTCTCACCTATTGAACTTGCTCTGAACAAATGAATAACGGAAATATCTCTACCATTCAATATTTCCTGATGGGCTTTTATTACCTTATCAGTACCACCCTTACCTTGAACATAATTTCCATATGAAATTGTCAAAACTATTCTTTTAAAATTAGGTTTTATTTGTTTCATGTATTACCCCATATAAAAATATTACCAAGGGAATTCATTGGTCTCTTGTAAAGCATCTCTAATCGCTTCAAGCTTGCCATAACCAAATCTTGTATCTGGCTCTAGATATCCACCTTCAGCCCATTCGTTCCAAGCATGTACAAAAATCATATCCTTATGATAATTATCACGCGCATTAATAATCTGCTTTTTAAAACATTCCTTAATTGCTTCTGGGGTATCTCCTATAGAAGCACTACCATTAACGCCCTTTCTTGGAGTATTATCCCAGCCAACGAAAGCTCCTGGAATGTTCTTCTCTGAGGCAGGTTTTCTATTTAGAATATATGACCAAGCCTCAGCAAAGTCTTCTCTGCCCACCTCAGTCTTCTCTTTTTCATTAGCACGTACTGCATCTACGCCTGTTCTCTGCTCTTTTAAAACATTAATCTTTCTCTTGATAGTTCTAAGTGTTTTCCACAGACGAGTCGTTTTGATACCTGTACCAATACTTTTATCTGTTCTATAGTAGGTAGGCTGGAATTCAATATCATAATCAAATCTACTATCATCACGACCTTCAATCAAATCAAAGGTTACATCCTGATATGCAAAACTCATTCCAGGGAAGCCATTTTCCTTTGCCATCTGGTCCCAAGTATCTAACATGTCATTCAAATTTGTAACAGCTTCAGCTCTATAGATTACAAAGAATGGCTTTCCATCAATCTTGATATATCTATCATCCTTAAAGAATGGTAATAGATAATCAAAGTGAGCCTTCCACTCAGTGATATCTCCATAATACTGAGGCATAATTACTTCTTTTCCACCTACCCAAGCTCTAGTCCAAGGCTCATTTGCCCAAGAGATGCAGAATGGCAAATCGATATCTTTATTCTTAAGCATCTGCTCCATTGGTTTCTCTAGCAGAAGTTTTCCATTAAACCAATAGTGATAATAGCAAAATCCATAAATACCATATTTTTTTGCTAACTCGGCTTGCCATACTTTTACATCATCATCTAACAAATTGTAATAGTTTTCATTCAAAGGAATACGAGGCTGAGCATGACCTTCAAACCAAGGCTTTGCTTTTTTTACATTAGTCCACTCTGTAAATCCCTTACCCCACCATTCATCATTCTCTGGGATATCATGAAACTGTGGTAAATAGAATGCTATTATCTTCATAAAGTATTTCTCCTTATATCTATATTTCTCTAACCTTAGGATACTAATCCTCTAACTCTTTTCTTAATGCGTGAATTTTACCTTTACCAAATTCCTGGTCAGGCTCCATATATGCACCCTCTCCCCACTCATTCCATGAATTAAGGAAAATTATCTTATGTTCATCCTCTTTATTCTGAACAGTCTCAATTGCTTTTCTTGCAGCCTCACCAAAAGTTTCTGGATTGTTATTGTAATAAACAATGGCATTCTTTCCAGAACGTGGGGATCTATCCCATCCAGCTAACAGCTGAGGATATACTCTCTCATCCTTGTCTACCTCTGTAAAGTAGTTAGATATAATTTTTTTATAGTCATATTTATCTACCACTGAAAGCCATTTTATCTTTCTAATAAAACCATAAAAAGCCTTGTGTAATGGACCGCCTGTCTTTAACTCAGCATACTTTAAGTTTATAGAGTTTACAGCATCAAAACCATTTTCATAGAACCACTCAAAGTTCTTACGGATTGCCTCCTCTGGATTTTTAAGTACATTAACATCAATATCAGCTATTGATGGTGCAAGCGCAACAAAATGGAAACCTTCAAGGCCATTTTCCTTTGCAAGCTTATTCCAAAGATCCATAAAGCCCTTCAGATTTTCAAAACTTTTGGCTCCATATATTGCAAACAGTAATTTCCCATCTACCTTGATATATCTATGGTCTTTAAATGCAGGTAATAGGCTGTTGAAATGATTAATGTGATCTTCTTCACCTGGATATTCCTGCTTAAAAATCATTGTAGATTTTGCTAATGACTTACCTTTATCCCATGTCTTTGTTGTCCAGTCGTGATTAGCCCATCCTAAACAAAATGGAAAATCTGGCTCTCCGCTTTTAACTACCTCATTGAATGGCATTTCAAGAACCTGCTTACCATTTCCGAAGTAATAATGCCAATAACAGAACCCTTCTATACCAGCTTCTTTAGCAAGCTCAGCTTGCTCTTTTCTAATTTCTGCCAATCGTAAATCATAGAAACCTAAATCTGCAGGTATTCTTGGCTGAACATGTCCTCTAAAAAGTGGCTTTGCCTTTGCTACATTTGTCCATTCAGTAAATCCTTTTCCCCAAAACTTATCGTTTTCAGGTACTGGATGAAATTGTGGTAAGTAATATGCTATAACTCTTGCTTTCATCACTAACTCCTTCTATATCAAAAATGGCAATACTCCTACAAATTTAAAGCTTTTATGTGAGCTTCTACCATTTTTTCAACGCTATAATTTGAACTTGTTTCAATTAAATATCTAGAATATTCATCATCTTTATTATTAAATAAGTTGAGAATCGCATTATAAATGCCAACAGTATCATCTATTTCAAAAATATATTTTTGGTATTCGCCGCGTAAAAACTCAACCGCGGCTCCGCTACCAACTGTGGCTACAATTGGAGTACCAAAGGATGCTGCTTCATTTATAACTAATCCCCAGCATTCTTTTCGTGAAGGCAACAATAATACTCCTGCTTTCTTGTACTCGATATCTAAATCTGCTTTTTGTAAAAAAGGAGCAACCTCTATATTGGTGTCTTCAGATGTAAGCTGCTCCTTTATAAACAGTTCTGTACGGTTTCCCATTCCAACAAATTTATATTTCACTGAACGATCCAAACGCGCTACGTTTAAAGCGATATCCAGACCTTTATAATCAAAGTATTGTCCTACAACAAGTACATACTTCTCTCTAGGTAAAGAATCTGTACGATTTTGGGAAAGCTCCGCATCTGAATAAGAGCTGAAATAATATGGAAATACCTCTTTTTCACCCACTAACATCTTGATATTTTCTGACGATTTTTCTCCAGCAACCAAATATTTGTCAGCCCCATTGATGAAAAATTTCTTCAAACGATTTTTTAGTCCTTTATCCCCTATGAACTGTTCACCATCTAGACTGAGAATATATTTCCTGCCTCTAAGTCTCAAATAAAGCATAGCCATCATTTGAATAGGGCTATTAAAACAGCTTATTATGATGTCATCATAGTCACCATTTAAATACTGAAATATTTTCAGGGAAAACGAATTCTCATTTGATATTTTTATACCTTCTATGAAGTTTTTCCTATAAGATGCATTAACACTTTTAGCCCACTCACTGTTACGATTCGAAGACTTGTTCCGTTCGTACAAAACAGTAAGATCTAATCGTTCAGACAACCTATTAAAAAATTTAACTCTATATGGAACTTCTATATTTGTTATATAGAGGATTTTTCTCATATATTCTTCTCCCATATTTATACAAGATATTATTTCTATTAAAAAATCTTGTCTATTTACCTAACTGTGCTGCGATATCAGCATCTACTATTTCTTCACCAGTCTTATCCTTAAGCTGCTCCATAGAAGCTGCAGAAAGACCATTATTAACTGTTGCACACATATCACAAGTACTGCACTTATCAAGATCTTCCTTTGTAACCTTGCCATCACGAAGATCACGAACGATCTTGTTCTCATACATGCTGTACTTCTTCTTTGTCCAGAACTTAACCTTGTGACGAATTACCCACCAAAGTGGTACCCAAATATATTTGTGCATAGCTGGTGAAACTGAACCAATCATCCAGCAATCGCGGTCACAACATCTAACCTTTGAACGAACCTTCTCAGCTGCCTCTGAATTCCAG
>JAEEGL016404036.1_pt1 | contig 12984 bp, 13 predicted proteins | sample 9134231 | NCBI WGS metagenome assembly JAEEGL01 (sample SAMN16246548, study PRJNA631951) | gut metagenome | biome: gut microbiome; feature: rumen; material: fiber-attached | host: Bos | place: Iran: Karaj | collected 2018-10 | reverse complement strand
CGAAGACGGAGCCGCTGCCGAGGATTTCGCGCACGATGCCGATTACGGTGAGCGACAGGGTGAAGCCTATGCCTATCCCGATGCCGTCCAGCGCGGAATCCCACACGCCGTGCTTGTTGGCGAAGGCCTCTGCGCGGCCGAGGATGATGCAGTTCACCACAATGAGCGGGATGAACAGGCCGAGGGGCTTGTAGACATCCGGCACGTACGCCTGCATCAGCAGCTGCAGCAGCGTCACGAAAGTGGCTATCACCACGATATACACGGGGATGTGCACCTTGTCGGGCACGATGGGCGAAATCAGGGAGATGACTATGTTGGAGAGGATGAGCACGAACATGGTCGCGAGGCCCATCTCCAGGCCGTTCATTGCCGAAGTGGTGGTGGCCAGCGTAGGGCACATGCCCAGCACCAGCACGAAGGTAGGGTTCTCCTTCAGCAGGCCCTTGGTGATTAACGAAAACTTACTCATGGCCCAAAGATTTTACAAGTTCAACCGCCTGGGCGACAGCCTTGGTGTAGGCACGGGAAGTGATGGTGGAAGCCGTGATGGCATCCACATCTCCCCCATCCTTCTTAACTGAAAGCGCGCCGGCAAAACCCTTCCACTGCTCGCGGAAAGCCGATTTCTCCTCGGCGCATTTGGCCCCGAGACCGGGAGTCTCGGAGTGCGAAAGCACGGAAGTATTGAAGACGGTGCCGTCGGGGAGCACTCCCACCATCAGCGTGATGGGGCCACCGAAGCCACCGGTGGTGGTTTTCACCGCATAGGCGGTAATCGCACCTTCATCGTCGGTCTGGATATAATAGCCGTCAACGCCTTCCGCATCCGAGGAAAGTTCTTCCGAGATCTCCCCTCCGGCAGGCAGAACCTTGGCGATGGAAGCCTGGGCCTCGGCGGCAGCGGCGGCCTGTATGGGACCATCCGTCAACACGAAGACGAAACCCAGCAGCGCGGCGCAGACGAGGCATACCCCCGTCAGGCACGCAACCATGTTTACAAGAGATGATTTAGCCGCCATATCTACTTCCTCCCGTATTTACGATGGTGGAACTTCATATCCAGCAGCGGCACCGCAGTGTTCATCAGCAGGATGGCGAAGGACATGCCCTCGGGGTAGGACCCGAAGTAGCGTATCATCATCACTATGAAGCCGATGCCGATACCGTAGATAACACCGCCCCAGGTGCCCATGGGCGAGGTCACGTAGTCGGTAGCCATGAAGCAGGCGCCGAGGATGACACCGCCGGTGAGCAGGTTGAAGACGGGCCCGGTGAACTGGGTCGGATCCGCCAGATGGAAGATTCCGGCAACCAGCGCCACTGTGGCGAAGATGCTGAGGGTGATCCAGGGCTTGATTACCTTGCGCGCAAGCAGGTACACCCAGCCGGCGAGCAGGGCAAGCGCGGATATCTCACCGGCAGAGCCGCCCACATTGTGGAAGAGAGTCTGCAGGGAGACTAGTTTATCGGCCTCCAAAGCGCCCAGGATGGGCACCTGGCCCAACAGGGTGGCTCCACTGAAAGCATCCACATTGGGAATGAATCCGGCGGGGACAGTCCAGTCGGTCATATAGGTCGGGAAAGACACGAGCAGGAACACGCGGCCCACCAGGGCGGGGTTCCAGATGTTCTGACCTATGCCGCCGAAGGTCATCTTGGCTACCGCTATGGCCACGACCGCGCCGATGAACACCACCCACAGGGGGCAGGTCGGAGGGAGGTTCATGGCCAGCAGCATGCCGGTGACTATTGCGGAAAGATCCCCCGTGGTGGAGGTCTTCTTGAGCATATACTTGGTGATGGCCCATTCCAGCACGACGCAGGACGCCACACTGAATGCCATGATGGCGATTTCGCTCAGCCCGTAGTAGAGGAACGACACGATGGCCGCCGGGCAGAGGGCGATTATCACATCCAGCATCAGCCTCCTGGTGCTGACTGCCGCATGTATATGGGGGTTGGGTGATACTATATATGCCATGGTTAGTTCTCTTTAGGTTTGGCTGCATCAGCAGCGGCTTTCGCTGCGGCGGCACGTGCGCGTATGGCTCCCATCGCCATACCCTTGGCCTGACGCACATGGTCGAGCAGAGGAATATAGGCGGGGCAGCTGTACAGGCAGCATCCGCATTCTATGCAATCCTGCGCGGCATTAGCCTCGAGCCCGTCCACATCTCCCGCAAAATAGAGCTTGCGGAGAAGGAAGGGCTCCAGGCCCATGGGGCAGGCGTCAGCGCAGCGGCCGCAGCGGATGCAGAGGGATTCCTGCCCGCGTTTGGTGGATTCTGCGGTGAGATAAAGGATGGACGACGAGCCCTTTACGGTGGCGGCATCGAGGTTGGCGATGGCGCGTCCCATCATAGGGCCGCCGCTGATGAGCTTGGCGGCACCCTCGGGCACTCCCCCGGCATACTCTGCGATATAGCTGAGCGGCATGCCGATGCGGAAGAGGTAGTTGTGCATCTTCTCCACTGGCAGGCAGTTGCCGGTGATGGTCAGGGTGTTGGTAATCAGGGGTTTGTTCTTCTGCACAGCCTCATAGACGGCAAGCGAGGTGGCCACGTTCTGAACCACGGCTCCGACGCTGATAGGCAGTCCGCCGGAACCGACCTCGCGGCGCATCACCGCCTGGATCAGCTGCTTCTCGCCGCCTTGCGGGTACTTCTTCTTGAGAGGAAGCACCTCGATGTCGTAGGGCAGTTCAGCGATTGCCTTGCGCATGGCCTCGATGGCCTCCGGCTTGTTTTCCTCGATGCCGATGACAGTGCGCACGTCTCCCAGCACCTTCTGCATGATGGCAGCGCCAACGATTATCTCCTTCGTGCGCTCCAACATGATGCGATAGTCGCTGGTGAGATAGGGTTCGCACTCCGCCCCGTTCAGGATGAGGCACTCGGCAACGCTCCCGGGGGCGGGATTCAGTTTCACATGTGTGGGGAAGGTGGCTCCGCCGAGACCTACAACGCCGCAGGCCTTGATCTTGTCGAGGATGGCCGCACGGTCCTGGGGTATTTCTGTAACCAGAGTGTCGGAAAGGTCCACACCCTCGACCCACTCGTCACCTTCGACGGCAATCTCGACATGGGTCATGGGGTTGCCGGCCAGGTCTTTGCGGGGGCCTATAGACTTCACGGTGCCGGATACCGGCGAATGCACGAATGCGGAGATGAATCCGCCCGGTTCCGCGATAACCTGCCCGGTCTTGACCTTGTCTCCCACCGCCACAATGGGCTTGGCGGGTGCTCCAAGATGCTGCGCCATAGACACATACATCGTTTCGGGCAAAGGCAGCACCTCGATGGCGCATCCACGCGCCAGCTTCGCATCGTCCGGATGGACTCCGCCGATCGCAAACGTTATCTTACTCATTTGTTACCTCCTTTTTTGCAGCATTGCGGGCGGCGAGACGCGCCTTGATGCCTTCACGGTCGAGCTCCTTGGGGAAGTTCACACCATGGATGGCTCCTGTAGGGCACATGGCCTCACACTCACGGCAGAGCTTGCACTTGGCCGGATCGATATACGCGAGGTTGTTCTCCAGCGTAATCGCTTCGTGCGTGCAGGTCTTTACGCAGATGCCGCAGCCGATGCAGGCGTTCCCACAGGCCTTGCGGGCAGCAGGGCCCTTGTCGGTATTCCGGCAGGAAACGAACTCGCGCATGCCGCGGGGACCCTTGGCCCTAAGCTCGATGAGTTTCTTGGGGCAGGCGGCCACGCATTTCCCGCAGGCCACGCACTTCGCTTCATCCACCACCGGAAGGCCGGTTTCGGGATTCATGCTGAGCGCGCCGAACTCGCAGGCGGCAACGCAGTCGCCGCAGCCGAGGCAGCCGAATGCGCATCCGGTATCGCCGCTGTAGAGGGCGGCCTTGACGCGGCAGCTCTCAGCTCCGTCGTAAATATTAGTCTTGGGGCGTACGGCACAGCTGCCATTGCAGCGCACCACGGCAACCTGGGGAGCCTTCTCCACCATCTCGTAGCCGAGGATGGCAGACACCTGCTTCATCACCTCATTTCCCCCGACGGGACAGAAATGGGCGCTCAGGTCGGCAGCCTTCACAGCCGTATCGGCGAAGGCATGGCAGCCGGCATAGCCGCAGCCGCCGCAGTTCGCTCCCGGAAGGGCCTTCTCGATCTGCTCGATGCGCGGATCCTCCTCCACCTTGAACTTCAAGGCGATCAGATAGAGGACCGCGGCGAGCACGAGACCGAGCCCGGCCAGGATAACGATAGTCCAGATAACGATAGAATTCATTACTTCTCCTTTATGTAAAAAGAATATTCATTGCGGAGCCTGTCCCTGAAAAGCCAGAGGACAAGATAATACACGCCCACGGCGCCGATAGCCATCAGGCCGGAGGCCAGTTCGCCCATGCCGGCGGCATTCAGGCCGAGGAGCACAGCCAGGAGCACGGCCAGAGGGATGGCATAGGCCAGCCACACGGCCTTGAAGCCCATGGAGCGTTTGAGGAAAACACGGACGTCCTGCCCCAGCTGCCATTTCCCGACAGTCGCGGGAACCGTGATGGCCTTATGGGTGGCGTCCGCCGTGCCGCAAAGGCCTGCAGCATGACATGTAGAGCAAGCGGACTCCGCCACGATTTCTACCGTGATGAAGTCCGCATCAATTGCAACTATTTTCCCTATATGGGAGATTTCCGGGGCAGCCATGTGGTTACTATTCAAATTCGTTGTTCATCGCAGAGGCGACAGGGCCCTGCTGGGCATACAGCACGTCATTCATCTCGAGGAACTTGACGCGCTCGCTCTTGAAGACCATGTCGATATCCCTGGTTTCACCGTTACGGTGCTTTGCGATGATGATCTGAGTCTTCTCCTTGTCTTCCGGATTCTCGCTGAGGCCAACGTAGTCCGGACGGTGGATGAAGATGACCATGTCGGCATCCTGCTCGATGGAGCCGGATTCGCGCAGGTCGCTCAACTGGGGTTTGCCGGCGCCGCCCGTGCGCTGCACAGCCTGGCGGGAGAGCTGGGACAGCGCTATGATAGGCACGTTCAACTCTTTCGCCGTAGCTTTCAGGGTACGGGAGATGGAGGCGACCTCCTGCTCTCGCATGCCGCGCAACTCCGCAGGGCCCTGCATGAGCTGGAGATAGTCCACCACTATCAGCCTGACCCCCTTGTTCTTCACCAGGTTCTTGGCCTTGGTACGGAACTCCATGAGGGGAAGGCCGGGAGTGTCGTCGATATAGAGAGGAGCCTTCGCAAGGTCTTTGATCTTGTACTCCAGCTGCTCCCACTCATACTGCTCCAGGCGGATGGCTCCCTTGATCTTGTCTGCGCTCAGGCCAGTCTCGCTGATGGCGAGACGCTTGGCAAGCTGGGTCGCGGACATTTCCAGGGAAAAGAACGCCACGGGCATGTGGTGGTCCACCGCAGCATTGCGCGCGATGTTGAGCGAAAAGGCTGTCTTACCCACGGAAGGACGGGCAGCGAGGATGATAAGGTCGCTCGGCTGCCATCCCTGGGTGATCTGGTCCAGAGTGGGGAATCCGGAAGGCACCCCGCTCAGACCCGTGGAATCCTGGCGCTCCTGGATGTCGGAGATGACATCGTTGAGCACGGATCCGATTTCCTGCACATCCTTGCGGACATTGTTCTGAACGGCATCGTACACCTTCGTCTGTGCCATGTCGATGAGGTCGTCCACATCGACAGAGTCGTCGAAGGCATCCTTGAGGATGGCGTATGATGCGGTAATCAGGTCCCTCTGGATGGTTTTCTGCTTGAGAATCTTGATGTAGTACTCGATGTGCGCGGCGGAACCCACCCTTTCGGAGTAGTTCGCCAGCACCACGGAACCGCCCACGGCCTCCAGGTTGCCCAGGGCCTTGAGCTTTTCGCTTACCGTGATGATATCGAGGGACGTGTGCTCCTGGACGAGCTTGCTCATCGCCTCGAAAATCATCTGGTTCTTCTTGTCGTAGAAACAATCCCTGGTAAGCTCCGCCATCGAGGCATCCACCACCGCAGGCTCGAGCAGCATGGCGCCGAGCACCGCCTCCTCCGCCTCCAGGGCCTGAGGGGGTTTGTTCCCTATCTCGAGCCCGAGGGTGTCGATGTTGGGCTGTGCCTTCCGGCGTGTCTTCTGCTCTGCCATACGGTGCCGATCCTAGATTTCAGGATTCACGATGATGCGTCCGCAATGCTCGCAGATGACCAGCTTGGTGCCGGATGCGATGTCCACAAGGCGCTGGGGAGTGATGGTGTTGAAGCATCCTCCGCAAGCCTCTCCGTTGTAAACGGGGACTACAGCGAGGTGATTGTGGGTGCTGTTCTTGATACGCTCGTATGCGCTGATGGTGCGTGAGTCCAGCTTGGCTGCAAGGGCGTCGCGCTTTTCGGTGTAGGTCTTTTCTTCGTCTGCGGTCGAGTTGACGATAGCAGAGAGCTCTTCATTCTTTGCGGCGAGGTCTTCGTTGCGTACGGAGATGCGCTCTTCAAGCTCTTCGATCTGCTTCTTGTCTTCTACGATGCGTTCCTTTGCTTCGCCGATGAACTTATCGGCAATGCGGAGCAGGAGGTTCTCGTTTTCGAGCTCCTTGCTGATCGAGTCGTCTTCGCGGCTGTTGGCGCTGTGCTCGAGCTGGGCCTTGTACTTTTCGATGTCACCTTCGTGCTCGGTGATCTTGGCCTTGTTCACCTCGATTGCCGCCTATTCGCCCTTGATAGCCTCGTTCAGGCGCTCGATCTTGGCCTTGAAACCCGCGATCTCGCTCTCGATAGCGTCCACTTCCGCGGGGAGCTCGCCTCTGAGCTGGACCAGTTTGCCGATTTCGTTGTCGGCGGCCTGGAGCTGATAGAGGACTTTGAGCTTCTCGGTTACAGAGAGGTCGGAGTCTGCAAATGATTTCTGCAGGCTGACGAAGGTCTCGCGCGAATCGTTCGGGGTTTCGACTTTCTTGACTGTTTTCTTGGTTGCCATATTGTAATTACAAATAATTTACCGGATTTGCCTTTCCGATATTTTCGGATATAAGGGATACAAAGGTAGGAAATTTTTTCCGTATAACGGAAAGCAGCACCTGTGTTATTTCAACTTCTGTTTCAAAATGCCCTGCATCCACCACCATAAAGCCTTCCGGCTGGAAGAAATAGTGGTAGGAAACGTCGCCGCAGACATACATCCGGGCGCCGGCTTTCATTGCCGCCGGGATGAGCGACGTGCCGGAGCCTCCGCATACCGCAATCCTGCTCACAGGACCTTCTACGGGGGCTGAGCAGCGCACGGCGGGCGTGCCGAGGGCGTTCTTCACCAGAGCCACGGCCTCAAGTGCGGGAAGCGCCTCGGGCAGGTCGCCTACCGCTCCGAAACCGACTCCACCCTCTTCGGGCGCAAGCACTCGGACATTTTTCAGGCCTATCTTCTCCGCCAGCGCAAAGCTCACTCCTCCGGGAGTCTTGTCCGCGCTGGTGTGGCACCCGTACACCGCCACCCCGTTCTTGACGGCAGCTATCACTGCTGCGGCGCCCGGATCTTCCGGATAGAGGTTGCGCAGGGGATGATAGATAAGTGGATGATGGGTGAGTATCATGTCGCAGCCACGGCCCACGGCCTCTTCCACAAGGGCCTCCGTGCAGTCGAATCCTATCAGCACTCCGTGCACGTCCTGCTCGGGAGAGCCCACCTGCAGGCCTGTATTGTCGTATTCTGCCTGTATTCCCGCGGGAGCGAACTCCTCGATCGCCGCAATGATATCCTTTACTTTCATAGGCCTTTACGGATTTCTACAAGTTGTTCGCGTATGTTCCTGAGCGATTCCAGAGCGCGCACGCGCTTATCGACCGACGCCCTGTCGGCGGTAAGCTGCTTCGATGCTCCTTCGAGGGTAAGGCCCTTCTCCTTGATGAGGAAGTGGATCTGCTTGAAGGTCTCGATATCCTCCGGGGTGAAGCGGCGGTCGCCGCGGGTAGTGCGAGATGTCTTGAGGAACTTTTCGAAGTACCCCGACCAATAGCGCACTGCGGAGACATTCTCTCCCAGAATCTCCGCGGTCTCTCCGATGGTGTAGAACAGTTTACTCATATACTAGTCCATTGATTGTCTGGTGTTTATAGACATGAAGAGGTAGTTGGGATACTCGTCCGGCGACACCGAGCCGAACAGGTAGTTCACCGGGTCGCGGAAGGCGCCGCCGAACTTAACCTCGTAATGCAGATGAGGGGCATAGGCGTTGCCGGACATGCCTACCGTGGCAATCCTGCCTCCCCTGCGCACGCGCTGTCCCTTGCTGACGAATATCTCGTCCAGATGCAGGTAGCGTGTAACATATCCCCCTGTATGCCTTATGGTTACGGTGTTGCCATCCCCTTTCGACGTGCGCACCACCTCTTCTACCGTTCCCTCCGCAGGGGCATACACTGGAGAGCCCTGGGGCACTATGAAATCCAGCCCGTGGTGGGCGACCTCGGTCTTGTAGAACGGGTTGAGACGCGACCCGGTGGAAGCCCCGATCTGCGGATATGAAACCTCCTTTACAGGGATGCTCATGGGCGGCATCACGAAGCCCTTTTCACCCATCGTGCGGTAAATCTTCTCGAAGGCGGCATTCACCTCGGAAGCGGTCTCCATAAGCGCGTCCGCTTTGCGGGTAGTGTAGGTCACTATCTTTGTGTCCGGGATCGTGTCCGCGCCGAAGAGGAAATTGAGCGAGCCGATGGGGTCCACCGGCGGGGCGGCCGTGTGGAAAACCTCCTCATAGATGCGGCTGTCCTTGAGGGCAAGGACGTCGATGGAGCCGGAGAGCAGTTCCTGTTTTTCCGGAATGGACGCGAACACCTTCTCGTACTGGCGGTTTTCGCGGCGCAGACGCTTCTCGGTGTCGGTGCTGAGCACCAGGGAGAGGATGAGATAGAGCACCACGAAAAGCGACACCGACACAAGCACCACCCTCACCAAGGACCACACCGTGGTCCATACCGATCTGGTGATCTTGCGCACCTTCATCGCGGCCGCATCGAATACATACAACTTCTTGCTCATCGCCCGTGTCCTTTAAGAAGCTCCAGGGTGGATTTGGTCTTGGGGCCGGATTCCTCCCTGCGCCTGGTTATCATCGCTATGTATTCCTCAACCGTCATGTCGAGGTTCATGTAGCTGTACGGATTGATGGCGTTGCCCTTGTAGAGCACCTCGTAGTGAAGATGGGGGCCGGTGGCCTTTCCCGTCTTGCCTACCGCGCCTATCTGGTCGCCGCGCGTCACCTTCATCCCTTTCGCGACATCGATGCGGCTGAGGTGCGCATAGCGCGTGCGATACCCGAAGCCATGGTCTATGATAATCTCGTTGCCATAGCCGCTGAAGCCATATTCCACCTTTTCCACCACTCCGTCTCCGGTCACATAGACCGGATATCCCACATCGGCCGCAAAGTCCTGTCCGGCATGGAAGCGGGTGCCTCCGTAAACAGGATCGGTGCGGTATCCGAACGGGCTTGCCATGCGGTAGGAGCCTTTTTTCGGAAGGATGGGAGGCACGGCCGGGATATGCGAGACCATATCCCCCGCAGTCAAGGCTATGCCATAAACCTCATCCAGGGCCATGCTCTGCACATAGGCGCGTTTCGTAAGCGCGTTTATGCGGAAGGAGAGCGGATCGGCGAGGGGATCCGGCTTTGCCGCCTTCACCTCATCCGGAATCACATTCATGCCAAAAATCGACCTGTAAACATGGTCGTCCCGCTCCTCAATGCCCTGCAGCGTTTCTTCGCAGATATCCAGCTGGCGCTCGGCCAGGGCTATCCTCGACTGCCACATGGCGTTCTCTTTCTTGAGGCGGGCGGTTTTCGGGAGATCCCATCCGAGCACAGATGTGTAGAGCCAGAAATACAGGAAGCAGAGGCCGGCCGCAACTATGATGCTCAATCCCGCGCGGACATACTTCGTGTAGCGGGGTTCTTCCCGAACCTCGTACTGCAAAGTGATAGGATTGAACACATAATTCGCCATCTTATACGAATCTGTAGCTTTCTATTTCGCGGAAACCGCGCAAGAACGCATCTGCGCTCATACGCTTCTTGCCCGCCAACTGCAGCTCCTTTACCTCCAGCCATTTGTCACCTGCGGCGACAAACAGCGAATTGTTTTCAACCTTGATGCTCCCGGCAGCATCGGAGGATATACCCCCTGAAACCGCTGCCACCCTCGGCATGCTAAGAGGGGGGACCGCGTCAGCGGTGGGGTCGAGCGAATGCGAGACGGTTGAAGGGGGTATATCCCCCGGAGATGCCGTTGCAACGGCAAAGATTTTGACGTCTGTCGCTTTCCCATCGCGGGCAAGCGTAGTCCATGCGGTGGGATAAGGATTCAGGCCGCGCACCAGATTGCGTATGGTTTCGGCAGGGGCCGACCAGTCGATGCGCGTATTCTCCTTCGTGAGTTTCGGCGCGGGCTTCAGCACCTCGGATCCCTGGATGAACGACTTCTGCACACGGGTCTCCACGGTATGCTGGATAATGCCCTCGGTGGTTTCGACCACCAGCTTCGCGCCAAGCTCCATCAGGCGGTCGTGCACATCGCCGGCAGTATCCTCGGGACCTATCCTGAGGCCGTGCCGGAGAATGATGCCGCCAGTATCTATATCCTTGTCTATCATGAAGGTCGTCGCTCCCGTCATGCGCTCGCCGTTGATAACCGCCCAGTTTATAGGGGCTGCGCCGCGATACTGCGGCAGAAGGGCGGCGTGAAGGTTGAACGTGCCCAGCTTAGGCATGGTCCAGACCTCTTCCGGAAGCATGCGGAAAGCCACCACCACGAACAGGTCCGCCTTCCATGCGGCAAGTTGCTCCAGGAATACGGGATCTTTCAGTTTTACAGGCTGAAGCACGGGCAGGCCATGCTCCACGGCATATTTCTTCACCGCGCTCTCATGCACTTCGAGTCCGCGCCCGCTGGGCTTGTCCGCCACGGTAACCACGCCTACAACCTTATACCCGGCCTTGATCAGAGCATCCAGCGAAGCCACCGCGAACTCGGGCGTTCCCATGAAGACTATGCGCTTCGCGCGGAAGATGCGGGCGATACGGCTCTTGAGTTTGCGCCAGTGATTCAGAAGGGAATCATTGCTGAACAGGGTGGCATCCTTGATGGCGCGCGAAGTGAGATAAGCCCCGACAGGCGCCAGCACTATGGCCGAGATGAACGCCCCCAAAGGGGCTCCTACGGCTCCGTCGCGGGCCAGTTTGGTGCCGGTGATATCCACCACCCAGTAAAGCACGAAGAAGAGCACGGAGATGATGGCGCTCACCCCCAGCGCGCCCTTGCGCACAAAGGCCCCCAGCGGCGCTCCGATAAAGAACAGCAGCAGACACGCAAGGGCCTGCGCGAACTTTTTCAGGAGTTCGATGTTGGTGCGGCGGAGATAGAAATAATACTCATAGACCTCGCTGCCATAGGCCACCAAACTGGTTTCCATCCTGTTGGCAGCGTCGGCGGCCTTTTCGTATGCCTTCTTTTTCTTGGACACTTTGTCCCAGCGGAGATACCCGGGGTCTGAGAAATAATTCTTATACTTTGCCCTGGCCTCGAGCCTGGACGTATCCAGCTGGTTCTTCTGCACGAAGGAGCTGTTTTGGGTCAACTGGGCATAGCGGTTTATGCGGGATTTCCCGGCAAGGTTTTCCAGCGAATCCTTCTGGTCTTTGAGCTGGCGGAGGCGCATGGATTTCACCTGGTCCCCGTAGCGGCTGCTGTCGGATTTCTGGAAACTGTAGTTCTTCAGGGGGATGATCAGTTCCTGCTTCTCGAAATCGATGTGCTGGAGTTCCAGGGTGGTGTCCCTGTATTTGCGGACATTGTTCTCCTGGTAATTGGTGCCATTGTAGAGGGTGAAGGTGAGGTAGTCTTTGTTCTTGCTCATCTTCATCATTGCAGAATCGGCAAGGGAAAGGGATGTATTGCCTTTGTTGGAGGTATGGTCGTAAACCATCACCCCGTGCATCATGCCGTTTTCGTCCTGGGTCTGGGCGCGGAGCACGTAGCCGTCAATGCCATCGTAGAAGGTTCCCGCGGGAATCTTGATTTCGTTCTTGGTGCGGCTGATGTCGTCCCGAAGGGTATAGATCTCATTCCATGCTATGGGCACCAGATTGTTGCCGATGTAGAACGCCCCGATGCTGATGAAAACCGAGGCGATGATGAGCGGCAGCATCACCCGGGACAGGGAGATGCCCGCGGCCTTGATGGCCATCAGCTCGTTATGGTCTCCCATCTGTCCAAGCACCATCATGGAAGACAACAGGGTGGCTAGAGGCAGGGCCAGGGGGAGGATGGTACATCCGCCCAGAAGCATGAATTCCAGCACCACGCCCAGACCGAGACCCTTACCCACAAGCTCGTCGATATACACCCAGAGGAACTGCATCATCAGGATGAATATGACGAGCATCAGGATCGCTACGAACGGTCCGATGAATGCCGTGAGTATGAATCGGTCAAGCTTTTTCAAATCTTTTCAATCATTTTATCGAGGGCTGCGGAAAGACCTGCAATATCCTTGCCTCCCGCAGTTGCCAGGCCGGGCTGGCCGCCACCGCCTCCCTGGATGCATTTTGCCGCTTCGCGGATATCGGCTCCAGCGTTCTTGCCGGAGGAGACAAGATCCTGCGAATACATCAGCAGGAGCTGGGGCTTGCCAGCGGATTCGAACGCGGCCGCAATCACCAGATTTTCGGCTTCTTTCTGAAGCATTGTGGCGGCGTCGCGGAGCATGACCAGGTCCCTGGTCTCGTTTATCTTGATGACGTTGTGTCCATTTATCTGAACGGCATGCTCCAGAAGGGCCTTCTTCAGCTGAAGGGTTTTTTCTTTGGCTACCTCGGCGATCTGCTTCTTATAGGTCTCATTCTCATCTATCATGCGCTGGATAGCCTCGGTGAGGCCGGGAGCGTTATTGAACATGGCGCGGGCGGCGCGTATCATTTCCTGCATGCCGAAGACCAGTTTTTCCGCCTCTTCGCCGGT
>JAEEGL015539717.1_pt1 | contig 12984 bp, 10 predicted proteins | sample 9134231 | NCBI WGS metagenome assembly JAEEGL01 (sample SAMN16246548, study PRJNA631951) | gut metagenome | biome: gut microbiome; feature: rumen; material: fiber-attached | host: Bos | place: Iran: Karaj | collected 2018-10 | reverse complement strand
TGGGCTTCAATCTTCTTTCTGAGTCTTGAGACATTTACCATTACATTTCTTCTGTCAGTTTCTATATAGCTTCCCCACAGCTTCATCCCTATCTCTTCGAAGGTGATAAGCTTATTGGGGTTCTGCGCCAAAAACAGCATCAGGTCATATTCTTTGTTGGAAATGATGATCTCCTCATCATGGTAAAAGAGCTTATGGCTCTCCATATTGATGGTAAACGAGTTAATGGTAATAGTCATCTTGGAGCTTTGAGTATTCCTGCCGGATGAATGCCTGCGTACATGTACCTGTATTCTGGCATAAACCTCCCTTAGACTGTATGGCTTTTCGATATAATCATCGCCACCTGCCTCGAACCCTTCTATTTTATCACTTTCTGATACCTTACCGGAAAGAAATAATACAGGAACGCTTGTTATGGTCCTTATTTCTCTGCAAAGTGTAAGTCCATCCACTTCCGGCATCATTACATCAAGAAGGATACAATCCGGCTTAAAATTCTTAACCAGCATTATTCCGTCTTTAGCCTTGTCTGTGATCGCCACATCACAATTGTGTTCTTCGAAAAACTTCCTGTTTATCTCCAAAACTTCTGTGTCATCATCAATCATAAGAATTTTTGTCATGATGCATACTCCAATTTTTTATCAACAATCTGAACTTCCTTGTCGCAGTACTGAAGAACTGAACGTCTATGGGTTATCAAAAGACATGTCGGAGACGGGCTCCATTTTCTGATACCTTCAAGGACACTGAGCTCTGTCTTTTCATCCAGCGAAGATGTTGCTTCATCAAGAATGAGGAAAGGAGCCTTTCTTACAAGTGCTCTTGCAATTGATATTCTCTGTGCCTGACCTTCGGAGATACCAACTCCCTTTTCTCCGATGACGGTATCTATTCCATCAGGCAGTTCCTTGATAAAGTCTGTTGCTGCTGCACTATCAAGGGCTTCCATGATCTCTTCCTCTGTGGCATCCTTGCGTCCCATAAGGATATTTTCCCTGATGGTTCCGCTAAAGAGTGTATTGCCCTGAGGAACATATGCGATAAACTTTCTGGCATCGGGACAGGCATCCATGCTCTCTCCCTTTTCATTGTAAAATGAAATATCGCCGGTCATGTTTTTGGTAAATGCCATCATAAGTCTTACCAGAGTAGTCTTACCGATTCCTGACTTACCTACAATCGCTGTAAATTCGCCAGGTTTAAATTCAATACTCGCATCCTCCAGTACAGTTTCGTTTGTATATCCAAAAGTCACATCACTTACTTTTACACCAATATTCTCAGGATATATTTCACTGCCTGTATACTCCTCTTTTGGAAGGTTCTGAAGTTCAATGATACGACCTGCAGAAGCCATCATGTAAATTATTTTTGGAATAAGCTGCGCAAGACTTACTATCGGGGCCTGGATCCTGTTTACAAGCTGCAGGAACACGGTCATGGTACCATAGGTAATTGTCCTGTTGGCTATACAGATAGCGCCCCATACAAATGCACCAATATATCCGAGCTGGAAGGAAAGTCCCATAGCTGTAGAAGCATACATGTTGGTCCTGTTTCTTTTAAATACCCAGTAGATTCTCTCATCCCTAAGCTTAGTAAGCTTTTCCTCAGAGAAGTCCTCAAGACAAAAAGACTTTTCAATGAGAATGTTAGCAAGACTCTCCTGCATAAATGAACGGTACTTTGATTCTGTCTGCTGAACCTTTACTGTAAGATACTTAAGCTTTCTTCCAAGCCAAAGACTTGCAAACATTGCTATCGGTGCAACCATAAGCGCGAAAAGCGCAAGCCGGAGGTCGTAGTATGCAAGAGTAAAGAATGTCACAAGAAGCTCAACCAGGAGCCTTATTATAGTAGGTATAGTTGTTGATATTCCATCGGATACCGAGCCAACATCACTGGTAAGCCTTGTCATCAGATCTCCGGTATGGTATTTCGAAATATCAAGCCAGGTTGTATCAAGAATCCTTCTGTATACCTGCTTTCTGATACCAAATCCAAATTTCTCATATACGACAACAGATACCAAACTACTAATAATTCCCAACGCCTGCGAGGACAGTATAACGATCACATACATGATAACTATTGATCCAAGCTCAGAAAGATTACCGCCTGAAGCCCTGTCTATGAGCTCTTTTCCTATAACAGCCATACCAACTGACATAAGAGTTGATACAATATCAAACAACATAAGCAGAAGGAGCTGAGGAATATAAGGCTTTGTATATTCGAAAATCCATTTTGAATACTCAACTGCATCTTCTCTTCTGTGCCAATAATGCTTTAATTTTTCAATCTTACTCATAATCACACCTTTGCCTTAAACTTCTCAACTATTGCATATCCGTCTGCTGCACCATTCCCACCTGTAACAAACATTTTCCCGACTCTTATCCATGCATGAGCCACCATTTTGCCGTTATCTTCCTTGCATCCCAGATACATTGTGGAATCTATTCCTTTTTCTGCAAGTAACTTTTGCGCTGTAAGAGCTCTTACAAGGCATTTGCTCTCCCACTTTGTCTTACTGCAAACCTGGTTCACGGAATATGCTACTCTCTTTGCAAATCTGTATTCATCAATTGTGGCGTCTTCAGATGATTCTTCTCCCGAAATCCCCCACATATGTTTAAATTTACTTGTATCTTTTCCAAGCATCTGATGTCTGTATCTTGCTGATAACACCCATGCTTTAAGTGTTAGTGACTTGTGTTCGTTATATCTGATAAATCTGTACGCTCTTCCTATAATACTCATGATCTTTCTTCCTGGTTATGATAACTTGAGCATCCGTTTAGCTCTTAAGACAATGTCTTTTGCACCATCTGTTCTACTGTACGCCACAAGGAATACTATTGTGGTTATGATTCCGATGACGGAACCTTTTAATATGAGTTCAAGCCAATTGGATGGCTGGATGCTTCTTGAATAATAATATATGCCGCAGGACAAGGCCACTATCAGCGCGAAATTGATCAAAAGCCCAAAGAAGTAGTCTCTTGCACTCTTTCCGAAATACTCTTTGAATAGCAGCTTTGGCTCGTACCAAAAATACGTGCATATCTTGGATATTGCGGATGCGAAGATAATACCTGCAAGACCTATCTTCAGTCCCAGAATTATGGACAGGATGATATTCAGCACTGCACCTGCAAACATTACATATTTGGTTTTCCTGTAAATTCCCGTGGCATCTCTGAATATCCACAGAGGTTGCAATACACAGGAAAAATAGGTATTGATGGAAACCGCTATGACAACCAGTAATGGAAGCTTAAATTCAGGTCCAAGCCAGACAAGGATCACATCACTGGACATCAACGCGAATACTGTCGTTATGATACCGCAGAAAATGTAGCTTACGGACTGCATGGTATTAAATACCTGCAATCTCTTCTCTTCCTTCTCCTTGACGATCAGGTTTCCGACACTGGCGGTCATTGCAGAAAATACAATCTGCTCAGCCAGCAGAAGCTTCGTACTAAGGAGTGAGTAGTTTGAGTAATATCCGACCATAATGGTTCCTGTGATCATGGAGATTAGGATATTATCCGTAAAGTTGTAAAGTATTGTACTGAGCTTATATAAAAAGACAGAACCAAGTCCTTTAAATATGCTTTTTTGCTCATCCTTTGAAAGCCTCTTGGCATTTTTTGTATTGGCTATATACGGGAATTCCTTAACGGCAATATGTGTAGCATAGTAATTGTTAAGGAAACCAACAACCAGATCTATTGCCAGATAAAGAATGTAATTTCTAAACAGTAATAATGTGGTTACTTCAAGAACTGTCTTGATCAGATTGGCAGCGGTTCTGACCTTTACTACTTTGTAATTCTTCTGATCAGCCGTAAGAAGTGTTGTCTTATATACAAAAAGATATGACATCACTACGCCGGCCAAAGCGAACAGATAGTATATCTCAAGGTTCGGGATCTCCTGCTCTGTTTTGATGATGAAACGTAAAAACGGAATGAGTAAAAGACCTATCGCAGTAACCGAGATTGCTATGATGTTATATACCTTTTTGTAAAAGGCTATAAGTGAAGCGATCTTGTCATGATCATTCTCTGCCAGTGGCTTATAAAAGCTGTAAGACATGGCAAGAGAAAAACCGAGATCTGCCATGGACAGAAGTCTTAAGACATCAGAAAAAATGCCGTTCATGCCAAGGTACTCTGCTCCAAGAACATCAATAAATACACTTCTTGAAACAAAGCTAAGTATCAGTGTTACAAGTTGATAGACAAAGCCGAACACCATATTCTGTGCAGTTTTTTTAGATCGACTATCTGACATCCAAATCCCACTCCAAAACTTTTTTATACCCAAAGATCATATGGAAAAGCATCCATGAGCTTTTCTCTTAATGCCGAAAGATCAGGAAGTTCCATCGGCTGCATTGCAAGTGCCTCTTCAATGCTCCTTGCATATTTAAAATCCGGCCTGTTTGTAGATAAATACCAGTCCCTGTATTTCATCATCTGATCCTCTACACCGTCGCACAGAAACAGGGTCGGAATCCCATAGCTTTCTGCCAGTATTATTCCATGCAGTGAAGAAGATATTATTCTTTCTGAAGAAACTATCTCATCAATAAAATACTTATAATCACTTGTTTCTGTATCGATCAGATTGACCTCGGAAGGTATAAGTGTCTTGTCCTTTCTCAGCACATGAAGTACCAGTGAAGTATTGTACTTCTTGCCATGGCTATCATCAGGTTTATATATCAGCGGCATGATAATAGCCGGATCGCCATAGACCTTTGGACACCTAATTCCTACGTCTTTTAGAAACTTCTCTGTTTCAGGGCCTCTTACCGCCCTTATATCGAGTTTTCTGTTTTTCATGGTGTCTTTGATATTGTTCTTTAACGAATCAAGGTGAACTCCGCTTCCCCAGACGGTTGCGTCCACTCTTCCCTCTCCGCATATCGAACCGACGGCCATAAGGTGGCATGTTTTCTTTGCTCTGCTGTCAAAAGACAGATTTCTTCTTGAGAGCATATAGTCGCAGATAACCGGAGAAATACTGTCTCCGATATTTTCCTTATGCTGCCACCACTCAAGATTAACTCTTTTAAAACGTACCACTCGTCCGTCAAGACACTTTAAGTTCTTCGTTATTCTTTTTGCGATCTTCATGATCCCATTTGGAATCTTTATCCGCTTTCCCATATTATCTTCTGTATTTCAGACCCATCTTATGATAGATTTCCAGCATTGAAGCTGTTTTCTCATCGTTAGTTTCCGTTATCTTTTCCATATGCTGCTTGGATTCCTTGTGTGATAAGCCGGATACCATTCTGATAACCCATGCTACAGGCAGCAAAAACGGTACTTTCTTCAGCCATGGATATTTTTCTTCCATAAAGCTAAGTGATGGAAAGAAGAATCTTATCTTTACATTCTGATTGTTGCCAGATGTTTCTTTTGCAAGCTGGCTCCATACACCGTTTTCACCTTTTCCGTAAATGCCGCTGTCCACCATATACTCAAATAGGTTATTGTAAAAGTCAGGGCACTGCTTATCATCAAGCCAGATAAAAGCAAGTTCCTTCATGTGCTTTTCAAATTCTTTTATTCCAAGTGCGCTAAACTCTCTATCAAGATATTCAGCATCCATGATATCGGAATACTTTTTCTGATACACATAAATATCTACAAGATTCCTGATACCGCATCCGGTCTCAAAGAAGTGCTTGCCCATATGAGCGATCATGTATACATAAAAATCTTCTATGCTGAACTCATATGTGTAGGAGTATCCCTCTTTTAACTTTGCATTGAAATTATCCTTAAAGTGCAGAAACTGCTTGTAATCAACACTCTTATCGATAAGACACCAATGAACTTCAACACAAAGTGATCCGTCCTTTGTAAAGATCATATGATGCTTTACGAGGCCTTCGTTTTTATAGCCAAGCTCCTCCATGATCTTTGCAGCTTTATCCAGGCTTTCGTCATAAACGACCAGATCCACATCGCTCATCTCACGCATTTCAGGAGATGGATATAAGTTCTTCATGATTGTTCCCTTGAGGATCTGGTGTCTTATACCGTTCTTCTCAAAGGCCTCAGTGATCTGCCTTGCTGCCATTACCTGTTGGAAGGTCTTAAAAGTACTGAGCATGACATTTCTTTTGATCAATTCAGCTTCTTTAGAATCTGCTGCAACCTTGAGCAAAGGATTGAGAAGCAGATAAGGCATGTGCCCCTTGGCTGCAACTTCAATGATATCAGATGCACTGATGCCTTCAGGCAAAGGCTTTGGAGACCTGTTCTCAAAAGTTGCCTTTACTAATTCGCTGGTGTATTTCCTTATAGCTACAATATCAGCCATTTGTGTTTCCCTCTGAATTTCCGTTTTGTAAATTATTGTTCTGCCCGTTTTCCTGAGCATTTTCCAGATCAGCTGCTTCTCCCTCAGGATTTTCTTCTTCAGTCTCACCTTCGGTTTCATCTTCTACAGCCGGTTTAGCCTCGGCCTGAATCTCTCTTGCCTTCCGGAGGTCACCTCCCTTATTTGCAAGTTCTTCAGTATACTTTAAAATGTACTCGCTCCGCTCCTCAAAATAAGCTTTAATATTCGATGTATACAGCGAGTAGGAAGTATCCGAAAGATTTCCGTTAAATCTTGAATAAGAAGCCATTGCGGGTTTCTTAAGAAGTGATGCTGCAGCGTCAACCTTTTCGGCGCACTTTTCAGCATCAAATATGCCTGTAGACATTTCTTTCATTCTTTTATTCAGCTGATCACAAAAATCCCTGTTCATAAGAAGTGACTGAAACAGCAGATCTCCCTGTACCCATGTCTGAAGATATGTGTCCATGGTAGGTGTCTGGTCAGCAGATAAATACATTGTGTTGGAAAGATCTCCACATACAAATCTCCATCTTCCGTCAGCATATCCGGTGCCGTCAGCAGTTGCTGTTTTCCAGGCTATACCGTTTTCCGGATGAAATGCTGAATTACCAAGGTAGATGTTAAAGCAGATATAGTCTATAAAATTATCAACATCCATCATTGTCTTTATCTGCTCGTAGTTCTCAGCTACAGCAAGATTGGTGGAAGTAGCATATTCGTAAAAGTTAAGGAAACTGGAATTAAATGAGTTTCCGGTATGTGTGACTATCTCCTTACCCTTTACGCCATATCTCTGCTCGATATAGTTGGCATCGACAATTGTCCGGATCGTATAAAGCCCCCAATACTCACCTTCAAGGAACAATACACATGGCTGATATCCGGTCACAGCGATGTCTGTGCCTTCGGTTATGGAAGCTGCCACGACATTTCTTATCTTGAGATCATTGTCCTCGTAGTTTGTTGTAAGACGAAGCTTTCCGTCAGATGATATGAAATTGTTTATAGTAGATCCCGAATAATCGGAAAGAGACTCTTTGTCAAAAGAGATCTCAAATCCCTTTTGTCTCGATGCAATATGCTGATCATTATAGATATTTATATCTGCTTCAAGCTCAAAAGTCTTGTCCTTTGTTGGTTCGTAGTATTCTATTTTTGCAGGTTTTTTCCAGGCATTATAGAAGTTTGCATAGAACTCAGGTGAAAGCCCCTGTATCCTTGCATCCTCTCTCTGCTTACCGGCTACATATATTCCGTGCTCATAATCAAAGAGGTTTTCGGGATCGGTTGTGATGGAGATAACCGGAAGCCCCAGGTAATCACTGTCTTTTGTCAGTCCGATGTAATAAGCCTGACTCATAACACCTGTAGTATTGCCCGATGCATCAACTTTTATCGCTCTTACTATCATTCCGGCATCGACAGATCCCGGCATATATGTGGAATTGAGTCTGTTAAACAGTGCTTCATTAGCATATACGTAGTTGGAACCTGACTTATTGCTGATCGCGATCTTGTCTTCATAAATCTGTGAATCAGTAGTAGGTGCTGAACCGTCAGTGGTGTAATAGATCTTCTCATTGTCTGCACACTGAAGTTCAAGCTGAAAACCGAAGTTGTAGAATCCGCCCGGGGCAGAAACCTTTATTCCGCCCTTATCAAGAAAACTTGCTCCCTCAGTACTGTTTTCCTTATCTCTTGTAGGGCCCATATATCCCCAGATGTTCTCATCAGCAGAAACAAGGCCATAACTTGTCTCACCTGTAAGCTTGGGAACAAGGATCGAAATCACTGCATTTCCGTCTTTGTCTTTTATGGTCAGAACATTCTCGGTGTTCTGTCCCGGATTAGATGAAAGATCAAGTGCATAGTAATCATCCTTTTTTATAACAATGCCATCGCTGACAGTAGCAACTGTCTTACCCGCCAGTAAAATCTCAATGCCGGATATATCGATTGAATCACTGCTGGTATTATGCAGCTCTATCCATTTGCCTGCATTTACTTCTGATATTGTCAGATAATCCATGGTAGCGCTGTTAACCGTTGCTATCGCATCATCTGTTGATATCTCACTTTCGTTCTGAAGGGTCTCTGCCACCATCTGATCTCTTTGTCTTGAGAGAAAAACTATCGTGATCAACAGTACCAGCATGATCACACTCAAAGCGACAATTGCAATGTCTTTTCTGCTAAGCTTATTCTGTTTGTTACTATCTTTGTTGCCAAAACTCATTTCTTTGTCATCCTTTTAATATTTACCCCTATTACAACGCAAATAACCCCAAAGAATGTCCCCAATACATTAGTAAACAGATCCGTCACTTCAAACCTTCCCCTGCCGGTCACAAGCTGGATCAGTTCTATGCAAAAGCTTGTTATAAATCCAATAAGCGTAGTCATTACTACATTTCTGCTTGCTTTTTGTGAAGTCCTGTAAAGTCCTAAAAGAACTCCCCACGGAACAAACAGGGCGAAATTCATGATGCTGTATATCAGCTGTCTTACCGAATACACCGATGTACGTGTCATGCCAAGATTAATATCTGTATGGACTTCGCCAAATCTTGATCCCGGAGCTCGTCTGAAAACCGTAAGCATAAGTATCAGTCCGAAATATGAAACAGTGAAAAAAGCAAGAGCCACCCTTCTCTTAGTAACTCCCTTTTTTACATGCAGTACATACCCGGGCACGATGGTAACAAGCGCTGAAAGTATCAGTATGATCATCAGGTCGCTGTAATATATGCCATTTATCTGTTCAAGAAAAAGCTCCTTAAACCTTACTAAGTAATCCATTGATTATAACTCCGGCAGCTTCTGCCCCTTTTCCTGTGCAACAGAGTACGCATAAAAAGGGATGTTTTTATTTAAAACGTCATATCTTCTCTTTCTGACTATTATCTGCACAAGATCAAACAGAGTCTGGTTCTTCTTGATAGCTCTTTTGATCCTGTTCTTAAGTCCGCCTGAATCATCAGCCTTTATTCTCCACTCACCGGCACACAGATGAACAGCGAAGTGCTTACCTGAAATAGTACCGATCTCGAAGTACTCCTTGGGATAGATCACAAAATCTCCCATATCCTGGAACTGATTGTTAAGCTTAAATTTCGGATAGTGGTTCAAAATGTAATATGTGTAGTAATAATTGCTTGTCGCATATCCGTGAACAAGAAGCTTATCCTCTTTCCATTCAAAGACCTTCCCCACGCCGTTTGGATCAGCCGGCACAAATTCTGTCTTGTCGTACATATCAAGAAGGCCCTTAACCAAAGGATTTCCCTTCTCTGCGCCTATGATCGCCGATCCTACAGAACAGTCAAAGATGAAGTTTAAAAACATCTTGTGCTTTAAGAGCGGATCAAAGCTCTTGTTTATCTTGACGTCAGTATCAAGGTAGATGCCTCCGTACTCATAAACTGCTTTAAGTCTGTAATAATCGCCTATAAACCCAAGCTGTTTATCCCTGAATGTATTTCTGACGAAATCATTTTCATCAAAGCTGCAGTTGCTTTCATCCCATCTCATGACGGTATAGCCATGGAGCTTCTCCCATGAATCAAGACACTTCTGAAGATCTTCAGGAAGGGGCTTTCCGCCAAACCAGCAATAATGAATTATCTTAGGGATATGATTTCCATCTTCCGGTAAAATATCTCTTATAACGCTAATATCAGTAGTTTGCCTGATTGATGACGACATCGTAGAATATTCCTTTCTTACTTAGCTTATCTGCTTCAAACCTTGTGCTTAACTTATGAATTCCTATTGTCTTTTTAAGAATCTCATATTTTCTCTCATCAAAATCATCATAGATATATGTCGCAAGTACGTGGCTCTGCGCCTGACTGATGATCGGTATATCCAGGAATTCTTTTTCATAGAATTCATTAACTATCGTCTCAAAAATGTGGTAAATGTAGTAATTTGCTGCGTGGTCATAATCTTTCCAATACTCCAGCAGCATCTTCTGAAGGAGCGAGAGCATGTTGTTATTGCTGCAGCTATGAATAAGCCAGTTGTTAAGTTCCATGATCTCAGGGTTAAACCCGAAATAGTAATAGCTGAACATGAACAAAGGCTCTTTGTCTATATCGCTTATCAGCTTGTTATCTGTAAAAAGAACTGTCGAATCAATCCAGTAACCACCATACTTTATCAGCAGTTCGTTTCTTACAAGATCGCTGTACTGCGCATTTCCGATTATTCCGCTCTTCCACTTGTTTTCAATATATTCGGGAAGCTCAATATACTCATGTATATTGTCCCTGTCCAAAAAGACAAACTTCTTGTCAGGCATGTATTTCTTCTGGCTTTCAATGCACGTTTTGACTATATCAGGCACATTTTCAATTCCCTGAAGCCACATGACCCAGACCGTATCAGCGTTATTAACCTTTTCCAGCTTCTCCCAAGGTCTTTCCTTTGTACATCTTTCAAGATATTTCTTCTTGAATCTCCTGTACAGTATCATTCTGTGTTTCTGACCAACCATTACGCTGTACAGAAAATGAGTCTTCTCATCGGTGTACTTGAACTTCAAAATGAGCTGATCATAAATAGTTCCGAGAAGCATGCGGTCTTTGATTCTGTTTATAAGCTTGCCTTCATTTCCTGACATATTTTGATTCCCTTTTTCCGTGGTATTTCCCCTTTTCCTCAGGAACAAAAGGAGTTTTATCACTACATACATAAAGCGCAAACAGTACATACAGATACTTAAGTGTCTGCAGTGAATCTGCTATGTAAAGATGCATGCAATAACATATAGCACCGATAAACAGTGTGCGGATCAGGGCCGAGCGGGTATTAAATACATCCTTCAGCATCTTTATAAGCATGTAAAGGATCATTCCAATATAAGAAAGCATTCCGGGATAAGCGTATCTTATGTACTCAGCTATGTAGAAATTGTCAATAGACTGAACTACAAGTCCGTTTATCTCGCTGGAAAAAGCTCTTTTACGCCCGATTCCCAGTAACGGGTTAAGCCACCTTACACGAAATACCTGCTGCAGCAGCTTTCGATATGAAGCACTCTGCCCAAGCTGCGTTGTATCTCCTCCGTACCTGGCAGACAGCTGTGTATGCAAAAATGAATCGATCAGACTGGTGATCTGAAGCAAAACATATTTTCCAAAGGAAGTGCCCTGCAGGACAAAAACAACAACAATAAAGGCTGTTACAGAAGAAATGATGATAAGCAGATTCTTTCTGTGATGCTCTTTGTCCGAAAGTATAAGCATCAGGAATACCTCTGCAAACATGATTCCAAGGCTTGATCTTGAGCCTGTAGCAAAGATATTCACAATTATTCCGATCAGCAAAAAGGGCCTTCTGAAAAGGTTATAGGACTTTTTCTCGACATCGTACCCTGCAAAGGGCATCGCAGTTACAAGCAAAAGGCCATAGCCGATTGAATGTATGCAGTTACTCATTATCCTGTAGTGGCCGCCTCGGATGAATCTTCCGGTAGACAGACCTCTTATCGTCTCCAGAAACTCAAAGGGCGAGAACTGTATCAGCATTTCAATAAAGCCCAGAATAACAAGGGCGTATATATATGACTGTATAAGCTGAACGGTTTTATCGATTCCAAGGCTGTCCCTTATTACATATATCAGAAGGTACAGCTCAAGTAATTCTATGAACGGATTAAGAAAGGCATTGATATCTATTCTTAATACCATCGTGTATAGAAGAACCACTATATACGGCAGCAATGCCAGCGATAATTTCTCATTTTTTATCAAGTCTATAAAGTCTCTTAGTCTTGTGTAATCAGAAATGATAAAAACAAGAAGTATGATTATTGCAATTCTTACAATAGTCAGATCGAAAATAGGATTTGGGATTCCGAAATACTGTGGCATAACGTAAAGCGCAAAAACAAAGAAAATCGAGTTTTTGTAAAATGCAGTCTTTTCAGCCGAATCTTTAAGATATTTACTTTTACTTACTTCTTTAGTACTGCTTACTGCTTGCATGTATAAATCCTTACCTAAATGCCATCAAAAGCTCAACAGGCATCGATCTTTTTTTGTGATAACAATCGCCGTAGGCCAACAGGATCAGCGAATTAAATAACAGCCTCTTTCTGATCAGACTGATTCTGAGGTCTGTGGCCTTGATATGTCTCCTTAGGAGCCTTGCTTTTTCACTGTTAAACCCTTCGGTATCTGATACAAACTTAAGGGTCATCTCGTGGCTCTTTTTCAGATCCTCCAGGTACTTAAGCCTCTTTTCCTTCTGATGCTCCTTGTGGAGTGTGACATTACCGGAATGAAGGCGTCTTTTAAGTGTCACCTTGTGGAAGAAATATAAACCTCCCATGGAGAGGGCAAGCTTCCATACATACTCGTCATGAGCCCAGCCGTCATACCAGTATCCACTGATCTTATCAAGGAAATTCCTCTTCATTGCCATTGTGCATCCCTGACATCCGATGAAGATATTAGCTGAGTTAAATTCAAGCTTCTCCATGGATCCGTCGTTCTTAAACTTTGAAAGTTCCCAGCCGGGAACATCAGGCGCATCGTCATCGCACTTAAAGGGCTCAAATTCAGATCCGATCATAACAGCATCAGGGGTACTCTCAAG
>JAEEGL014249012.1_pt1 | contig 12984 bp, 1 predicted proteins | sample 9134231 | NCBI WGS metagenome assembly JAEEGL01 (sample SAMN16246548, study PRJNA631951) | gut metagenome | biome: gut microbiome; feature: rumen; material: fiber-attached | host: Bos | place: Iran: Karaj | collected 2018-10 | reverse complement strand
TGGGCCCAATCCCCAATCCCCAATCCCCAATCCCCAATCCCCAATCCCCAAAATTTATATTAAATTTTAATTTATATAATAATATATATAATTAAGTAAACTTAATTTAAATAATTTAATTTAATATTTAAACACAAAATAATTAAAAATAAATAAATATAAAATTCAATATGGAAGTCAATAAAAGTAATTTAAATTATATAATTTTTCATTTAACTAAATAAATAGCTTCTAAACCAACACCATTCGAGTATTTAAATGAATGTCTTCAAAAATCTCGAGAACACATATGCTTAAAAGGTACTTAAAAAAAATATAATTTTCATTTTTTTTATAGAATTTTCTTCTTTGAAAGAAGACGTAATGAAAATGAAGGAATTTATTTTAAAGTTTAAGCCCTCAGAAAGAGAAAATGTGCCAGATATATCCGAAACAGTATTTTATAAATTGAATGAAACAGTGATTAAATTTTTTGATGAAAAGATTGAAAATGAATTGGATAGAAAAAGCGAAAAAGGAGCGATTGATTTTAAGCTATTCATTATCGAACAATATGATTATATTTTGATTAATAATAAGAAAGATAATAAAGAACTACAAAAAAAGTTTTTTAAATTGATGAATAAATATTTAAAAAATGAAACATATGACATCGGAATGAATAAATATTTTATTTACTTATTTTCACAAATAAGCGAAAGACCAAATGAGTTGAATTATTTAGCAATTATTGAAATAATTAAATTCCTAAATGATAATATTCAAAGATTAAAAGAAATTTGGGAAATAAATATTGATCATAGACCAGAAAAAAATTTAATAAAAAATTCTTATGATATTTTTAATCTTTATTCAATGTGTATAAGTAACAATTTTAAATATTATTTTAATAGGCAGAATAATAAGAATCAAAATAATATTAATATATACAATAATAATTCAGATTATATGTTAGAATTCAATAAGCAGAAAAAAGCATTTATAGAAAATACTTCTCAAATAATTACATTCTATAGAAAATTGCAAAAGGAAGAAATCAATGATAATTATAAGCGTTATGTACTAGAAAAATTTTATCTTTTTGTTCTTCAGATGTTGCATATTTTTATCCGGACAAAACATATAAGTTGTAAAGAAGATGCTGAATCAATATGCCAATGTTGTAGTTCTATGCTTATCAAAGTGACTTTACCAAACATAGTCGAAGTAAATTTAAATTTATTTTGGGAAATAATTAAAATTTGTTGTGTAACTTCAGAAACATTAGGGGGTAGTCCAGATTCAATAAATTTTATGTACGAAGAAATTTTTAAAAATTGGAAAAAATATTTTGATTTTGTGATATATTTAGAAAATAAGTATTTATCAGAATATAAAATCAATAAAGTTCTTGGTTATTTTATCAGAATTTTCACGTTTAGTTTTAATGGCAATGGTGGAAATGATAAGACAAAAGGACATCAATTTTTATTGTTTAAAAATATAATTAAATCAATCGAAGAAGATAATTATAAAATTCCTATGAAATTAATAGAAAAAATAAATGATCCAGAAGTCAATTTGGAAAATAAATTATTCTTAATTAATCTAATTTATGATTTTTTAAATTGGTGTTTCATTGAACAAAAAAAAATTGATTTTGAAATTATATATTTATTATTAAATCAAATTACTAATTTTTTAAAAATTTTATATTCTCTGCATAAAGATAATGATAATATAGGCTTATTTTTGAAAGAAGAAAAGCAAATACAAAAGGATTATCTCCAAAAAAATTTTTTGGAAATTAATTTGGAAAACGAAGAAGAAAATATAAAAAGGATTAAAAAATATAATTTGAATGGAATATTTTACAATTTAACAAAAGGAAAATATGATAAATTTATTTATATCAAAGATTTTAAATATTTTTCCGAAATATTGATATCAAAACCCTCGTCATCAAATACGTTTCATTCTTTATTGGATGTAATTGCCAAAATAATTCATTTTTTTAAATTGATATTAAAACAAAATTTGAACGATAAAAAAAATAAAAGCTATTATCTCGATAAAATATCCAAAATTCTTTGCAAATTTTTTTTTTATTATTTTTACTTATATGAAAAATTAAAAATCAATCATCAAATTCATGACGTCATTGAACAGAATAAAATAGTCGAAGTTTTTATTAAAGAATTATTAGACGAAAATATGGAATTATTTATATCATTTTTTAGAAAATTAATGCCTTATGTGTATAAATTATATAAGCAAGGAATCAAAATATGTCCTTTGAAAGGGTGTTTCTCGCAAAAATTAATTCATAATATTTTTAAGAATATCAAGGATGAAAAGCCCAGAGAGCAATTATTCATAATTTACTTTGATTATTTTACGAAAAAAATTTACGAAATGGGCAATCCCAAATATGAATTTAATAACTCATCAAAAAATCAGAATTTAGGCCTAAATGAAAGTATTAATAATATTACAATAATAAAATCAATTTTTTTTAACCTTTTAGAATCTATTAGTGATTCGAATTTTTTCAAAAATAGTGTGATACCATTAATCCTTGATATTTTATACCTTTCAAAAAATAGCGAATATTTCGGAAATTATATTTATATTTTACGTTGTTTTTTTAAATATATGAAACAACCGATAAATAATAATCAGAACCAGAGCGAAGAAGCGAGAACACGTAATAAAATAAAGAAAAAATTAATAGATGATTTTAATTCAGAATTAGATTATATATTATATCCTTTAATGAAATACTTTATGAACCTTAAAGAAAAATTACCATTTTTTAATGATATGATTTCTGAAATAATAATGGTATTACCAATAAAGCCAAGATTTTTGAAACAAATTCCTCATTTAATTTTTCCTGCATTAGTTGATAATTTGATCAGTGGAAATGACAATACTCAAATAAATTTGGTTAATTTAGAAAATTGGACAAATACTTATTATATCAAAAATGCAGAAAGTGTTGTACCTTTTATTAATCAAAGTTTGCCGAAAATTACTGAATTTTTATCAGAAAATTTATTAAGACCTGTAAATATTAATATTTGTTTAGCTTCATTAAAATGGCTTTCAAAATTAGGTGGTAAAGGTCGCAATTTTTTCATAGAAAAAAGGATCACACCAAAAACTTGCCCGATTCAAATACTTAGTATGAAATTATATGAAGAAAAAAATTTTAGTGAGAAAAGAAAATTTGATTTAATATTGGATTATATCATTGATATTGATATTGATAATTGCATTTCTTGGAGTAATAAAATAATGCATAAAAAGGCAATTTCAGTTTCGGACAAAAAATTGATTTTTTATTATATCGAAATTTTCAAGAATTGTTTGACTGCATTTTTCCCTAAGAAAATAGATTATAAATATATTTTAGATATGAAAAAAAATATTATTAAAAATATTCCTAAATTTAATGATGAAGAATTTAACTCAGAATATTCTTTCCGACAAATGAACGATAAAAACTCAAAAATTAAAATAAATAGTATATTTAGGAAAAAAGACCATTTTTTCATATCAAAAATAATGACTGGATATATTTTAATAAATTCATCATTTATTCAATTACATAATTTGGAAAATGACCCCCTTTTTAAAAACAATAATTTGATGAAGTTTACTAGTTATTATTTTATTTTAATATTACTGAGCAAAGAAAAAAATAATAAAAATATTTTTTTATTCGAACAAGATCCGATTTTTTTCTTGGATGAATTAATTCAGTTTTTATTTAGTAGTCATCCCACTATAATAAAAAACACCAATATGCAAATAAGTGAATATACTATTAAAATAATTAATAATATCATTGATACTTTAAATAATTTTTTTGACAATGATGTCAATGTCATTAAAAACTTGGAAATTGTTGAAATAATTTATCTCAAATTTTTAAATTGTTGCTATGGTAGTGAAATAAATAAGATTGATGTTGGATTAATTTTAATCAAAATTTTGCTCAAAAAATTCGACAAAAAAATAAATTTCAAATTTTTGAAATATTTTTTTAAATCAATTTCAAGTGTAATTTCTAATTATAATAATATCGTCAAAATACAAATTAAAAAAGGAAGTAATAATTTATTAGATGTCATAGAAGCTTTGATTAATATATTTCTGGTTAATGATAATAATTATTATTACTTAAATGAAGAAATGTTTGATATAAAAAATAATAACAGTGATAATCCACTTCAAACAACAAAGGAAAATTTTATAATGTTATTTGATTTTTTAAAATACTCCTTTGATGATTTTATTGATAAAATTAATTCGGAAAATAATTATATGAGAGAATATGGCATTTTTTTTATTAAAAAAATAATCAGGAAAATACCAAATCTTAAAAATATAATTCCTTTCTTGTTTCAATTAGATATCAATAACTTCACAATCAAAGATTTTCTCAAATATTTCAAAGAAGCTCATCAAGTTCTTAATTATAGCCAAATATTATCAAATATTAATATGAATATAGAAATTAATAATAATAAAAATATTAAATATGTTTTACACAAATTTCCCGAAACGAAAATATATAGTAAATTAGATAATATCATTAATGCTTTGACTAAAAAATTAAATATGAGAGAAACTTCTTTTGGTAATTTAATTAGTAATTCAGACTCATTAAATAATATTTTTGAAATTTGTCCTTGTTTAATTCAGGAGTTTATTCTTCATAATAATAAAATACAATTATATTTAGATATGATTCAAAGTCTTTATCATAATTTACTAATAAGCTATTTCAATTACATTTATGTATTAATATATATCACAAATATTTCAAATTCAGAAGAAAATTTCAAATCGCGATTTATTTATTTATTCATGGAGCAATTATTAGTGAAAGATAATTTGGAATATTCTTATGAAATTTATGATGAAAAGGGTAATAAATTAATTATAGAAAATGAAATACCCAATGATTATATTAAATATATAGAAAAATATGTTTATGAAAATTATGTGAACGTAAATGAAGTAAATGATAGGGATTGTATGGTTGGCGAAATTTTTGAATTTTTAGATTTAAGAATAAAAATGGTTATTAATTATATTAAATTGTTGGATAATATTTTTTCCAAATTTGTTAATTATTTCTTCGAGCAAAAAATTACAAATGATGATATTAATATTTTCAATGAATATAAAAAGAAAATTACTAAATTAATTTTTTTGAAAATTTTAAATTTGAATAATGATAATATCATTAAGCAATGTAATATTTTTTTATGTAATATTTTTGATAAAGATAAAATTTTAAAGGAGGAAATATATAAGGAATTTATTGGAAAAAAAAATGAATTGATTGATATAATAAATATAGAAGAAATAAGAAAATCAAAATGTCTTATTAATTATGAAATAATTAATGGGTTACAATTGAAAAATATTAATAGTTTATTAATAATATGCAAATCAATGAAATTAAATAATAATCATAATATAAAAAATAAATTAATTCAAAATTTGAAACATTTTGAAAATATATTAGACGAAAAATTCGAAAATAGTCAAGTCGTTCTTTTTTATGGATTCATCTCAGTTTTTTTATATGTAGATATTTCTGACAACAAAGAATTTATTTATAGATTATTTGAACAAATTTTATCCAGAATAAAAGAAGCAATAATTTATCCCTCAAAAAATTTATTAAATATAAATCAAATTAAATATAGGAAAAAAATAATTAAATTAATAACAAAATATAGAAAATTTTTTACTCAATTTATAATTGAAAAATCGAAGGATAAATTTCAGAATAAATATATCATTGAATTGATTAAATTAATAACCAATGAGGAAAATAATTCTAGTTTAATTTGTGAAACATTATTCAAAGAAATAGCCAATGAATTCAAAAATAATATTATAAATGAAAATAATTATAATTACTATCAAATGAATGATAATAATGATTTAATAAGAGTTGCACATTTATTAAAAATATGTCATAAAATTTCATTGGTATATAAATTATATCTAAAATCTACTTCATTTTTGGAAATAATTGATCCTTATATTAAAAACTTAGCGAAAAAATTAGAAAAAAAAAATTCTGAAAAAATTGAGGAAAATCCCCATTCCTTAAATTTATGTAAAAAAATTTTTAAATATTGGATTGAATTAAATATTACTTATGTGAAAAATTTCAGAAAGAAAAAATTCAGTTTAATGAATTTATTTTATTATAAATCTTTATCACATTTATCAATAATAGAAAAAAATAAAATAGATATTTTGATGTTATATAATATAAGTATTGTTGATAAATATTGGAACGAAAAAAATTATGAAAAAAATTATAAATATATTATGGAAATATTTGTTTCTTTTGATTCAGAAGTTAAAAATTTTTTTGACATTTTCGTGGATATATTAATAATCCCTATGACAATTAATTTTTACAAAAACAAAAATTTTTTTAAATGCTTGGTTAAAAAAGAAGAAACTGATACAAATAATGAAGAAAATAATGATAAAAATAAAAATATATTTTCGTCGGAAGATGAAGAATATTTATTAAATTTATTAGAAAAAATAACTTCTGAAATATATAAAATTCGATTTAAATTCGAAAGAAAAGAAGAAAGTAAATATAAATTAATTATATTATTAATAGTACTATTCAAAGAATATAAAGAATTCATTTTTAATAAAAATAATGATAATAAAAACAGTGAAAGACTAAAAAATATTTATTTTAACTTCCAAGCTTTATTAGATTATTCTCCATTATATGAAAATAAAAACCAAATAGGTAATTGGAGAATATATTTATTTTTAGCAATATGCATTTTCACAGATCAAGCAAAAAAAGAGGAAAAAAAAAATTTGGAAATAATTTTTAATTTTAACCAAAAATTAATCGACGATTATTTCGACATTCAAAATTTGATATATGAATTAATTTTACCAAATACCAAAATAGATATGATAATTCTAAAAATATTTTCTTCACATTTAAATGACAATATTTTATCGGGATTATTTTATTTTAAATTGTTGCTGAAATTCCCTGGAATAATTACTAACACAAAAAATTTATTTTTCAAAGAATTTTTAAACTACCTTTATAAAATAAAAGATATGACAAAATACGTTGAAAAAAAGAAAAATCTTTTCGTTCAAATAACAGGATTATTCACTTCATATATAATAAAAGAAAAAGCCAAAACAAAAATATTAGAGTCGAATAAGGAACAAACCAATTTTCAAATAGCAAATAAAATTTTTATAATATTGTTACAAAATATAAAAGAAAAAGACCAAGAAACTAATGACCTATTTAAAAAATTACTTTATTATTTCAGAGAAATATGTAATAGTCCAATAAATTTTATAACCGATGTGAGAATTGGAGATATGAGTAAAATTAATTCAATTCATGCTTATGTTATATATTTAAGAATTTGCTTCTGCTTTCTGGGATATGATTCCTTATTAAAACATCAATATAATTTGGAATTTTATTTCGCACTCAATAAATGTTTTTGTGATATTAAATTAAATCATAGAATATTCAATGATTATATGCTCGTGTTTCGATTGTTAACAGACAAGGAAACTTTTTTCAAATTAAATAATAAAGATAATCCGAATGATTTATTAATTATTTTATACAAAAAAAATTTGATGAATGAATACTTGAAATTCATCAAAGATAGAAATAATATGAAAAGCAAATTCACTAATTATGATATCAAAGATGTGTTTTCTCAAAATTTAAATATTAATTTAAGTAATACTAATATAAAAATAAGTGAACATTTTGATTTTTTATTCAAAAATGTATTGGCTTATTTAATAGAAAAAAAATTTTATCCAGATATAAATCAACCCCCAATACCTGGCTATCAAACTTCTTCTCAAAACACAACTTTGGCTTCAACTGATGCACAAAATCAAATAAATTTGAATAATTTAAATAGACCACAACAACAAAATATACCAATAAGCCAAGATAAATGGTTAGATTCTTTCCAAATTTATGAATTTAAAAATTTTATTTTTTGCAAAAAATTTTTTGACGATTTTTATAGCAATCTTAATAATATGATCGAAAAAATTAATAATTTAATGAATTTATATAAGAATACTTCAGAAATTAATTTAACGGAACTAAAAACTGATTTAGAAATGAAATTAGAAAATGAAAAAGGAAATTTAGATATAATTAATTATAGCACTTTTTCGTTTATGGAAAATTTCTATTTTTTTATACTCTTTTTCTTAAAGGAGTATAGCACTTTATATAAAAGAGGAATTTTGTTTAATAATAATATTTCAACAAAAGAAATAAAGGAATATTTCGAATCAACTCATTGCTTTTTTTATACTTTGAGAAATTATAATAATGATGATTTTATAAAAATAAAAAAAGAAGATTTCGAAGTTTTACCCAATGAAAATGATATAAAAAAATATTTATATAATGTGGTTTGTATTTACCCAGATGCTATATTAAGTGGTTTTTTATTTTTTTTTCAATGTGATGATATTATGGAAAAATACTATAATTATTTACTAGAATTATTTTTATATACTTACAAATATTTTAAAGATAAATTTTATGAAACTTGTTTTGAATATTTAATGGAGGAAATACTTTTGAAGAATAAAATCATGCAGAAAAAATATGAAGAGAAAAATATATTTATTTTTAAATTTCTGAAAACTATTGAACAATTATATTCTTTTAAATCAATTCGTGCAAACGAAAATATAATTTTCATTATAGTGAATTATTTACAAAATTATTTAAAAGAGAATCAAAATAAGGAAGATGCTTATATAAATAAAATATTAAGAATTTTATTGTTTAATTCAACCAAAATCGAAATTGAAAAAAGGAAAACAATTTTCGAATTAATTAAAAACTTTACAGGAGATGATTTAATGTCTAATTTAAAATGGATATTTACTTTAGATGATATCGAGTCCAACGATGTGTTTAATTTCTTTTTCTTAGAATCGATTCCAATAAGTATTGATTTTCTCCTTTCATTTTTTAAGGAAGGAATACCTTTAATCATGAACGAAAATAATGTTTCAAAATTTAAAAATCTTTCTTATAGTATAGAAAACAAAATGGAAATAGAGGAAGAAAATATAGAAGAAATATATGATAAAAATGGTTTTATTAAAAATTTAGTGGAAAGTTGTAATATAATCACCAAAGAAAAAAAAGTTGAAGACTTATTGGATCCAATAAGGACAATGATAACCATGGATAATTCTTATTATAAATTATTCGTGATTATGTTCAATCAATTATGGAAAATGCTTACAATGTCTGAAAGAGAAATATTATCAGTTTATATAAACGAATTTTTGTATAAATACACCACTAAACACAAAGAAAAAAATAATGTAACGATAAATTTAATCTTTAATGCTTTAATTCAATGTAGTCCTATTTTATATATAAAACCTGTTGTTATCCAAGCATTGATGAATTATCAAAATTTTTGGAGTGATAATATTTTATACTTAGAAAATTTGTTATTAAATGGAATTGATGTTCCGACTTCTTATAATTCTTTGATTAATATATTTAATTCCTTGAAAGAAAATGACTTAAGTAATGGTTTAAAACATTTCTTTGCTGATGATAAAAAAACAAAAGAAGCTTTTGGTGAATTATTAATAGGGAATTATTTCCAAGCAGAAAATATTTTTTATGATTGTGTTGATAGATTAAATAAAGATATTACTAGTAATAATGATTTAAATGATTTAAGCGAAAATATTTTTAGTGAATTATCAAATTGGGAAGATGGCTTAATTGAATGTTATGAAAATAGTGATAAATGGAATAATTTAATTGACCTTAGTGATCTAAATAATAATAATGAAATGAAATTGAAAGGTTTGTGGCTTTATGGGAAGGAAAAATGGAACTTATTAGATGATTATATTAAATCAGTTTCACAATATGTAATCAAATCAGAAAAAAATAATTTGAAAACTTCCCATATAATTCAAATAAATGAAATTTATTGCATGTATAAAAAATTAATAGAAGAAAGTGATAATAACAATAATATAAGTAATAAAAGTCAAAATGCTTGTATGAAATGTATTCAAAATATATATCAAGATTTTAACACATTTTATCCAAAAAATATGGAAAATATCGATTATTATTATTTCCTCATTTTTCAATTGGCTGTTGAATCATGGGAAAGTATGAATACATTAAATGAAGCTTTGGCAAAATTAAAATCAAGAGCTCAATTCAATTTTAGAGATAATTTACTATTATGGAGAGAACGTTTACCACATTTATGTGAAGGATATGCTTCTTTAAAAAATATATTAGAGCCAAGAAATTATTTATTTACTACTTTAAAAAAATTAGTTTCTGAAAAAATTTGGGTTCAGGGATTGAAGCCAATCCCTAATGAAAATTTAATTTCTAATTTATTACCATCATTTAGTGATAAAATATGGAATGATATGATTTTAATGAAATATGCTAGAAAATTAAATTTAATCGAAACTTTTTATGAAAAGAAAAAAATATTTGAAGAAGAAAATAAAGATTTGATAAAAGTATTCCCATATGAAGTATATCTGAAAGATATTGAATGTATTAAATTAATAAAAAATAATATATTTAATTATGATAAAGGAATAACTTTATGTGATGAGTGCATTAATAAATATAAATCAATAATAGACGAAAATAATAAAGACTTTGTGGATTATATAACAAATAATTTCTTAGGATACAAAGCTTATTTTTATTACAAAAAAGGAAAAATAATTGATGCTCATAATTTATTTATACAAGCTTCAATATATAAAAATAAGCCAAGTACTAATTACCATTTATATTATGACTGGTCTGAAATGTGCGAAGAAATTTCCTTATTAACTTCTGAAAATGAGGAAAGTAATATATGGTTTGATAATACAATATATAATTATATTTATAGTATAGTTTATAAATTAGATAAAGCAAAATTCATAATACCAAGAATGATATCATTTATAAGAGAATTTGAGAATAAAAAATTAAAAAATAAATTTAATGAAGATTTGGATGAAATCCCTGTCTGGGTTTGGATTTTTTGGCTCCCAGTTTTATTAGAGAATTTCAATTTTTACCAAAATAATGAAGAAAAAAGCGATTTTTATTTTTATATTCTGAAAAAAATTGCGAATAAATATAAACAAATATTTTATTATTCTTACAATGTTTATAATAAAATAATTCTTGATAAAAAAATGACCAATCGTGAATCAACCTTTGCTAATAGTAAATATGAAGAATTATATAAAATAATTACATCAGAGAATAAATATAATCATATCATTGATAAAATAAATGTAATAATAAATGAATTAACTAAAAAGGAAGGAAAGAATAGAACCAATCCTTTAAATTCTATACTTAATACTGCAGAAAAAAATACTTTTAGAATGAAAAATATAAGTAATATTAAAGAATTTTTTAAAGCAATGCAATTTTATTTAAGTAAATTTGATGATTTATCGAATTTCACTGAGGATATTTCTAATTTAATGAACACACCTGATGTAACAAGGAATCAACTAAGGGAATTTATCATTAAGAAAAAAAATTATATTCATAATTTAATCGTGACAGAAAATAAGTATGAAGAATTATCCAAATTAATGGAGGAAAAATTATTTAATATGGATTTGACAGGGATTGAGGTACCTGGCTTTTTCAGTAATAAAATCATAGAACCAAATGAAAATAATATTTTATATATATCAAAATTCGAAAGCGAAGTTTCTCATAAGTTAATTACTGATTCACGAACAAATATTTTAATCAAATGTAATAATGAAAAATTAATGTATTTCATATTAGAAAATCAAGATGCAGAAAAAAATATTGACAAAAAAATATATTTAATGCAAATACTATTTAATCAAATTTTCCAGAAGAATTTCGAAACATATAAAAGGAAGATTAAATTCTTAGTACCAATAAAATATTTTATAAGTTCTAAAATAAAAATAATAGAAGAAGACATCAACTTAAAATATAACATGGATGATATATATGAATACTGTCTACAAAAAAGAGGATATGATCCACATATTTCTTACCAAATCTTCGAAGAAGAAGGAATAAAAAATAATTTAGATCCAAATTATTTATATTATAGTGATATCAATAAGCAAAAAGTATTTGAAAGAATGTGTAAAATTTTACCCCAAGATTCCTTCAAAAATTTCGTGCATAAATTTATTTTAACCAGTGATGAAATTTTATTATTTCGAAGGCAATTTTCTGTTTCTTATGCGATTAATAATTTAATGAATTTTATTTTTAACGATGATATTATATTAAAAAATATCTCATTTAATAAAGAAAGTGGATTTTGTATATTTAACACTGACCTAACAATGTTTACTGATAATGAATATAAAGATTTAATTGAGCAAAAAACGACAACACCTCTAAGATTAACGAAAAATATAAGTCATTATTTAAATATAACTTCAATATATGGGCTAATCCCAGGAATTTTTTATTTTTCATATAAAGCGTTGATTAATAAATATAATATATTAAAATCGATTTTGAAAATATGCTTGGATGGTGGAAGCATTAGTAATTATCAAAAAATCGAAAAAATTGCGAATAATTATATTAATAAATTTAAATATGTTATAAATATTAAAGATGATAAGGAATATTTCTTTATGGATAAAAATTTGGATGTAGAAGAAAATGAAGAAAATAAAGGTACAAAAAATATTTTTGAATTAATTGATAATTCTATGAGTAATGATAAACTTAAGAAAAAACCTATTGATTATGAAGCTTGGTTCTGATTATTATTTAGAGTCATAAATATTTTTTGATTTGTTTTGTAAAGAAAAATGCTTTTATATTATAAATATTTTATTTATTTTATTTTTTTATTTATAAAATATTAAAATATTCTTTTATTTATTTATAAAATT
>JAEEGL013194860.1_pt1 | contig 12984 bp, 11 predicted proteins | sample 9134231 | NCBI WGS metagenome assembly JAEEGL01 (sample SAMN16246548, study PRJNA631951) | gut metagenome | biome: gut microbiome; feature: rumen; material: fiber-attached | host: Bos | place: Iran: Karaj | collected 2018-10 | reverse complement strand
TGATAATTATTCAAGAACCAGAGACCTAATAAACATTGGGTCCGTTATCTTATGGCTTAAAAACTGTGTAAGACAAGAATATACTATCGAAGAAATCGAAAGCAAAATTAAAACTTTCGAAGAGGTAGTAAAAGATCAAAGATATACAACAGCAGGAAACATAAGCCAAATATCTTACTTAACAAACCGTTTATGTAATGAAATTATAGATGAAAAAGAAACAAAACAAATACTTCAAGAAATAACTCGTTTAGATGATAATAAATTCTATAACGTAGGACAATTAAAAAAAGCTTCTAAAGAAGAATTACCTTTAGTAGCTAAGAAAATAAGTATAGAGGCATCTAAAGATGCAGCAAGAATGATAAAAAACTTATTAAAAGATGAAGACTATATGGAAAAAGTAAAAGATAGTGGTTATCGAATAGATGAAGAGTTCATAAATCCAGAACATCATCTAACAACATCACTACACGAGCAAATAAGCAATTCATTTGATATCTTTAGTCGTTTAAATAGAGTACTAAAACAAATCAATACAAGAACAAAATAAAAATAAAGGAGGGATACTATGCTAAAAGACCATTATAACGAAGTAATGAATGGTAATGATACAAAAGCTATTAACTGGCTTATGTCTTTTGCTGAGAAAAATCCCTCATTAAAAGAATCAATAACAGCATTCAATAAATACTATGAACAATGTTTAAAAGTATTAAAAGAAAAAGTATTAACTGATGAAGAAATTAAAAATGCAACTCGTAGAATAAAACCAATATTTAATTATTTTAAAAATCCATCATTTAGAGAAAAACTTTTGATTAACAATCAAGAGACTAATACTTTACCAATCTTCACAGAAGAACAATTAGATTCGTTACTAAAAATAGAATTAGGTAAAGATGATAATGAAAACATTCTAAAAATAATGAGTATTCTTGGTAAAACTAAAAACGAAACAGAAGCTATACTAACTAAAATAGATAGATTTTATAACATGCAATTAAAATATGGACACACAGCAAGAATTACTTATATTGCAGCTTGTAATATAGAAAAAACAGGTATTAAGAATGAAGTAGCAATAAAAGCTATTCTAACTTCAGCATTAATGCATGACATTGGAAGATTCTATCAAGCAGCTAATTATAATACTTTAATTGATTCAGAAATGGATGAAAAAATCATCATCGACCAAGATGGCCAAAAAATAAATCTTCAAGTAGATCATGCTATAGCAGGATATTACTACTCATTAATGGATTTATACCAACTATCAAGTCTAGGCCAAGCAGAATACAAAGATTTAATAATCCATTCAATTGCTGCCGTAGTAGTTAGATTCCATCAAATGAGTAACAAATTATTAAAAGAATTCGAAACCAAAGCAACAAATTTTAATTTCAAAGATGATTTAGAAACTCAATTAATAACATTTATTATTGATTCATACAAAAACGCTGATTTATTAAAAAGAAGACAAAGTAAATATATGTATGATTCAAAACATATAAACTTTATCGATAAAATAATCAATAGAATAGTAGAAGAAAACCGTAAAAGGATTCAATCTCAATTAGAAAACACTTTCATTAACGTTGACTATAATGAAAAAGATAGAGAAGAACAAATCCAAATGATAACAAATGCTTTAGATACAAACTATGAAAGCATTGAAAATAGATTAATAACATATTATAACAATCCTAATTCTGAAGAAGGAAAACAAATCCTAAAAGAAATAATCATGAAGATTAAAGCTGTAGTTAATTCAAGTAAAGGATTTGAAATGATTACTTCTGATGAAATAGAAACAATTATTAAAGCTTTACCAGAATATGATATTGCTAAATCTGTTAGTGATCGTCTAAAAAAAGGTGAAGTACCTAAAGAAGTTAAAAAAGTATTTAATGTAGCATTAAACTACACAATGGATGCCGATAAAATAGAAATACTTAATCAAAGAGCAACAGGTATCTATAATACTGAATATAATCCATCTAGTTTTAAAGTATATCCTGGTGAATCAAAAACATTAGTAGATATATTAAATGATCATTTTGCATTTAAACTAGATAAAGATAATTTATACATTAATAATAATATCGTAATTATCTTAAATAGAAATCTTAAACCAGATCAAAAGACTTGGTTTAAAAATCAAGGTATCAATCTAGATGATTTATTAGAACAAACAAAAAATTCATCGCTAAAAATTGAACCAACTCATCCATTATATAATATGATTGCTATAACACCATGGAAAAAAGTAATAGCAAACGACAAAAGACATAAAAAAGATTATACATTATCTGAAATGCCAGTTGTTGTAGTACCACGCGAAATAATTGATGAAAATCTTCAAGGACAAAAAGAACAAGATAAGATTAAAACATATCGTAATTTAATAATTACACCTGAACAAATCAATTTATTCCAAACAAACGATGATTTCTCTCGCGATGTAAGAGGATTACAAAGCGAATATCAAGGAGAAAATCAAGAACATATTACATGGAATCCAGTAGCAGCTCTAATGTGGCAATTAAACCAATTTATAATGGTAAATATGCGTACTAAAGCATCAATAGAATATATAAGAGAAAACAAAATATTAGAAAACATCTATAATCAATATAAACAAGCTCCAATTATCCAAAATGTCTTAAAACCATTTATAGCTTATACATTATTATTTACTGATGTTTTAATAGCTCTTAAAACCAATGGAAAAGATATGTCTTTAACAGCAAAAGATGAAACTTACAAAGGTATTTTAACTTATGATGCTAGAACAATGACTAAAGTAAAGAATATAGTTTCAAATAAAGAAGTTTTTGGCACAAATATCATTCTAAAATATTGCCAATATCTAGAAGATAATAGTAGGAAATTTAACCCAAATTACGGCGAAAATGACCCTAAAATGCGAATTTAACCCCATTTTATGGGGTTTTTTAGTGAAAAAAGCCCTTAAAACCTTGACTTAACCCAGTATTTCATGATAGTATTAAGTCCCATAGAAAATTGAAACCAGGAAACAAGGGCAAAATTTGACGGGGAATACCCAGTATGCTAAAATTAGAGCATCAAAAGGGTTATAGGGGGTTAATTTATATGAAAGGATATGTATTAGACTATATTAACGAAAACGAATTTAAGAAACTAGAACGTGCTTTAAAAAAGTACAACATGTTAGCTTTTAAGAAATTGAATTTCGAATATTACCCAGCATTAAGAAACGGTAAATTTGTTGGTCAAATGACATCTCAAAACAAAAAAGCCGGAACTGAAACATATGAATTAAAATTACCAAGTGATCATATGTTTACTCAAGTACATGGTGATGTTAAATTAATATATACAGTATATGTTAAAGAACAAACTATAATGCTGAATACAATAACTCCTTCCGACATATTATTAGAAGGTCATAAATCAGAATTAACAACATACAAAGGTATAATGATATCTAAAGCAAATGCTTCAAAAGATATGTTTAAAATCGATTTATTAAAGATGTTAGAAGATAAATAAGAATACTTTAAGTATTCTTTTTTTTATAGTAAAATTTGCCAAATTCTTATAAATAAATATAATAGACAATACATTAATAACAAAAGAGGGGACTATGTATGAAGAAAAAGTATTTATTAGGTGCTATAAATATCAATTTATTAATTCTTCTTAGTATTCTAATTATAATCATGTATAAATATATTGGTATATTAAACATAGCTAAAACAATTCTTTTATCTGTATTATTATTAATAATAATTACAATTCTAATCTTTACATATTTATCAAATAAAATTAAAATATATAATGTTGGTGCTTATATATGTTTCATGTTAAATATAATTTTTATATATTTAATTAGTACAGCTAACATAGAGTATAATTTTTTTAATAATTATTTAAAAGGAAATGTCTATACTACTTATAATGTTATTGTACTAAGAAAAAATGTTTTATATAATAATATTAGTAAGTTAGAAAACAAAACAATCGGTTACATAGAAGAAGATCCTAAAATAGATCAAAATAAATATACAATTAAAAAGTATAATAGTATTAACGAAATGACAACAGCAATTGAAAATGCAGAAGTTCAATCAATCATCTTATCAGATGAAAACATGGAAATAGTAAAAGAATATGATAATTACTTTTATAATCAAACTAAAGTAATTTATTCATATAATGATATAAAATAAGAATAATTTGGAGTGATAAAAATGGCTAAGAAAAAATCTAAGACACAAAAACTTAAAAAAAGCGTAAAAAAAGTTCAAAAGAAAAAAGTTACTACAACAGCTAGCAAAAAAAGTCTAACACCAAAGAAAACTAATAATGCTAAAAAAGCAACATCAACAAAGAAATTAACAACAACTAACAAGATTAATACTCCAAAGAGAAAAAATGAAGATATCATTGAGTTACCAAAGAAAAAAGAATATAAAAAAGGTTCTAATAAAGGTAAAGTAGTATCTAAAAACAAAGTAGAGTACAAGATCTACGAAAAACAACAACAAAAGAAAACTCCTCCTCGTAAAAGTGAAATAAAAAGAGTAGTTCCTCAAAAACCAACTAAAAAAATAGAGGAAACTAAAGAAATAAAAATAGAACCAAAAGAACTAGATATAAAAGATATCAAAGAAATAAAAGATGTTGATTTAAATAAAACAATTAATATTATCTTTCCAAAGAAAGAAACAACTAAAAAAGAAAAGCCAATCGTAGCTCCAAAAAAAGAAGTTAAATCAACTCTATTAGATAAATTATTTGCTAAAAAAGAAAATAAGAAAAAAATACTTACAACAAATACTAAAAATATAAATGATCTAAAAGCTTTATTTAATGGTCCTTCTAAAAAAGAAAAGAAAGAAAGCAAAATAAAAGCCTTCTTTGCTAAATTTAAAAAGAAAGAATCAAAGAAAAAAGTAAAAGTATCAACTAAAGTTGAAGAACCAATTATTGAACCAGAAGAAATTGAAGAAGAACCAAAAAAAGAACATAAGATTCCAACAAACCCAGTTCTAAAATTCTTCTATGAAATATTAATTAATTTATATATCTTCTTTGATGTATTATTAATTGCAACATTTATCTTCTTAATTATTGGTTTAAAGAGAGTAGAAGTAATTCCAAACAATTATATAATCTATATTGCCGGAATATTCATCTTCTTAGGATTCTTTGCATTCGCTTACAACAAATATATTAGTGGTAAAATATTCACCTTATGTTTAGTAGCAGTAATGGGAGCAGGCATCTATTTATTACAATATAATTTTGATTTCATTAATAATCTAAACACTAAAGAATATGAATATAAAGAATACAATGTTGTAGCATTTGATAATGCTTACAATAAATCAATTTATAATATTAATAATAAAAAAGTTTGCTTATTAAGCAATAATGCCAAAAATGAAGAAAGAGTATTAAACTTAAAACTAGACGATGTAGAATATCTAACATATGAAACTCAAGATGAAATGTTTGAAGATTTCTACAAAGGTAAATGTCGTGCCGTAGTAGTAACTAGTAACCAAATAAAGTTCCTAGTTAATAGTAAAGAAAAAGAAACTCAAAACATTAAAACACTTTATACATTTAAAGCAAACGGTCGTAAATAGTAGATTTAATTCTACTATTTTTTTATTGTCATTAAACTTTACGCGGTAGAATAGGGGATTAATTAATTTATAAACAATTGTTCGTTATTTCTGTTTATAAACCATCTGTTTTTTTATATAATATAAGTAGAGTAAAAGGTAGAGGGTTTATTCTTAGAAAGGGGCAATTAAGATGACAACTAAAGAATTATGGAACAAGTTTGTCTTAACAGGGAGCGTATATGATTACTTAGAATATGTAGAAAAAAAACATTCAAATACAAAATGATTATGTTATAATTTAACCAGGTGATATTTTATGAAGCTTAAAAGACTTTTTGCATTTATAGTAGACTTATTTATCATATCGATAATAACAAATATAATCTTTTCACTTCCAGTATTTGAAAAGTATAATGTAGTTTATTCAGAAGCTGGTAGAGAAGTAATGGATTACTTTAATACAGTTGGATCTGGCGAAATCGATATGGATATCTTAAATAATCTATTGTATAAATTAACATATGCAGCTCGTATCTCAAATATCATTGAAATAGCTATAACAATCCTATACTTTGGTGTTCTACAATTCATAATGAATGGTCAAACATTAGGTAAAAAGCTAATGAAGATACAAGTACAACCAAATAAAGGAGATTCACTTAATCCTGGTTTATTCATGTTAAGAATGATTATTTTAAATAACATAATATTCAATTTAATTACGACATTTGCTTTAATAAAATTTGATAAAGCAACATCACTTGCAATCAACTCATATTGTTCTTACGGAATCCTATTAGTACAAATAGCAATTATCGGTACAATCATCTTCCGAGATGACGAAAGAGGACTTCATGATTTAATAGCAAATACTAAGGTAGTTCCAATAAAAAAAGAGAAATAATCTCTTTTTTTTATTTGCTTTTTATATTATAATAGATTATAGAGTAAAGGGTGTTGTTATGAAAACTAGAAGCCAAGAAAAGTTCATCAAAGATTACGAAACAAGAATTAGAAAATATCGTGATGAATACTATCATAAGATAGCAAAAATCGGCCTAACAAACAACAAATTAAATTCCAACGATATCTTTTATTACATGCTACCATTTTTATGTGCAGCATTAATAATCATAGTTGGTAATGCCACAGTAACGTCTATTATATTTGGTACTTTCCTAGTAATAATAGTTAATTTTGGTATTTATCTATACAAAAAAATAAATCATATAGAAATTAATAATTATGCCAAAGAAATAAGAAAGCTAGGATACAAATCAATAGCAGATTACGAAGCAACGCTAAAAGAAATAATAACTGGTGAAGATGGTATTTACCATAAAGAACTAATTAGCATATTAAAGAAATATGGTTTAGATGAAGAAACAGCCAATATTATTATCGACACCAATGGTAATAAAAACTACATTTGGTATGACGATGAAGAAGACGAATTATGTATCGTTAATGGTCAATTAAATAATAAACCTAAACTAAACTGTTTAAAACTAGGATATATTAGATATTATAGATTTGATAAAATAACTAAACACGTTATCTTAAAAACAGATATTGATGAATATACATATCGTGAAGATGCCATGAGCATTCTAGATAAATTAATAAAAGAAAAGAAATTTGATGGCCATAAAAAAATAGATATTGAAGAATACATAGATGATTTCGAACTATATATGCATCATTTGAAAAACAATACAGCAATAGATTCATCTAATAGTAAATTAATTAAAGATAATGTTCAAAGTAACATCTTGATCTCAATAGTTTTTATAATACTATTTACTGGATTAATTTATATCTTCCCAAAGAATCAATTAATATTTGAAATAGCAATTATCCTTTGTGAATTGATATTAAATAAATTCGTTAACGAATATATTTCCATCGAAGTAATATCAACAAATAACGATGATGAATATATTAATTATTTAAACAATAATCAAGAATGTATAGAGAGATTTAGAGAATTAAAACTAGCCTTAGACATCCCTTTTGATGCCATGCCAGTTTATAGTCCTGAAGGAGCTTGCTACTTAGTATGGGTAGCAAATGGTTACTTCCATGTTTTCTTAAATCTAATCTATTTCAATGTAGTTTATATAGTAATTAAAACAAGAGATGTAGAATATTACAGAGTCAATAAAAATGAATGCTTAGTAAAAATACCAGATAAAACATTACATTTTACAAAAGATGCAGCTGATACATTTGCTAAGATTCTTCCAAACAAAGATTATGATTGGATAAAAGGAATAATTAATAATAAATAATTGTGATATAATTAAAAAGAGACACTAAAGAAAAAGAGATGATATTATGATCAAAATAGAACCAATTAAAGAAGCTAGCAAAAGCGAGATGTATGATAAGTTAATAGAATACATATATAAAAAAGGCTACGAAAGAGAAATACCGATGGCTTTAACAGCTGAAATTGAAAAAGAAACTGGTATTAAAAGCGAAGCAGTTTTAAGCGAAATGCTAGATGCAATGTTAGAAAGAAATATAATTAGAAAACCAGTTGGTTCAGTAGTACCAGAATTATGTGTATCTAAAGATCAATTAAAAGAAATAGTAGATTCACCATTAGATTCTCAAGATTTCATGTATTATAATGGTAAAATTATTCAACATACTAAAGTCTTAGATGAATACAAAAAACAAATTAAGAAATGGCAAGAAAAATTAATTGACCTTGAGATAACAAAATTAACTAAGTTCCAAGCATTTACTGGTGAACTACCAAAAGAACCAGTCTGTGATTATCTAGAAGAAGAAGATAAAATAAATGCTAAAAAAGAAGTTATGGATTCTATTGGTGTTGCTTCTTACAAAGGTAATGACGCTTTATATAACATTTTAAGACCAGAAAATACAGAATTTAACTGGAACGAAATGGTAGATGTAGTTATCAATTTACAAAGAAGACTAGCTGAAAGAAAAGAAGACATTGAAAGTTTAGAACAAGCTGCTAAAGATGGTACTTTAACTAGTGTTCACTTTATCAGACACAATAGAGCATTAAATCTTCAAAGAGAAATAGTTGAAATGTTAGAAACTATTGGTAAATATAAAGCAATGGCTTCTAAATATGGAATTACAATTTCTTATGATGATAATCAAATATCAATAACATCAAGTACAATTCCAGAATTAAAATTTGAAAGTAAATTATTATCTCCAGAATTAGTAAAAGCAATAAAGAAATCTGAAGATAAAGATTATAACGATTATAATGTCAATGATCCATTGACGCAAGAACAATTCATTACAACTGTTAAAAGAAAGAAAATAATGTTACCTTCAGATGATGAGGAAGTAACTACAATTAATGAAATAATAACAATTCTTAACGCTGAAGGAAAAACTTTAACAGAAGAGAATACTACACAAATGGTATTAAGTCTTGTTGATGATGGAGAACTAAAATATTACCATCTAACTGTACCAAATGATGAATTATCTAGATTTACTGCTTTAGTAAGTAAATCAACTACAATTCTTGAAACAGATAATATGGTACCAACACCAAAAGAATATGATGCAGATGCTATGAGTGTTGAAGAATATGAAGAATACTTATTAGCATTCTATAAAGTATACGGATTAGATAAAGATTACTTACCAAAGAAAGATCCTACAATTGTAAAAAGAGCTCCATATCCACATGAAGCTACTGGTCCAGGAAATACATATTACACAACTGTTTATTCAACTTTCTTAAAACAAGAAGAAAAAATAACTAGAGTAGATAATAACAATTATATAATTGGCAAACTAAACGCCTTAAAATCTGCAGCAGCAGATGATACAAAAGCTAAATTAGATAGATTAATAGCAATATTAAATATTCCTGATTTAGAAGCAAAAAGAGCTGCTGGTGAATTAACAGATTGCTTAGGATTTGTTTGTGAAACACCAAAAGTTGCTGAAGCTAAAAAGATAATTAGAGAATTATATAATGAAATAAAACTATTTGCGCAAATACCAATTGCAGCAGTAGTTTTACCAAAAGATCCTGAACCATTAAATATTCCAGAAGGAGCAACTCCAGAAGATATAGAAAGACTTCGTGCAAAAAGGGTTGAAGATTATGAAAAATACCTAATGGAGCACTATAAAAAAGAAGATCCACATATGGTTCCAATAAAAGATCCTTTAACAGAAAAAGTAAGAAAACCATATATTCATGAATGTTTAACTAAAGCTGCTGATGGCAAGCTAGAAATAGCAGCTGGTGCATCAGAACATAGTTATTACAAAAAAGCATACATCCCATATATGGCAGCAAAAGGCTTACATTATACTGAAAAAGATCGTATAAAAGGTAAACCATTTACTGGTCGTAGAGTAAATAAATCTGAAGATGTTTCTGAAAATAAAGGTATAATCAATGCAGTTAAGAAACTAGGCAGAAAAATTACTGGTGGCTTCACTACATTCGATAGTTTCTTTACTGATGAAAATGTCCACAAAGTAGGAACAGTATTTAAAAGAATCATTAAAGTAATTGCAATCGTTCTAGTTATAGCCCTAATTGCTAAATTTGTTATAGGAAGTGGATTCTTAGCATCCCTAGTTAACTTTCCTGCAATGGCTATAAAGCTGTTAACAGGAACAAGTGGTTTAACAGGAGCTGCACTAGAATCTGCCAAAACTATGCTATTAAGTTCTGCAATCGGAATAACTGGTGTAATTTGGGGAATTCATAGATTTAGAAAAATAAGAAAAACACCAAAATATAAACATCCAGATGATAGAGCTCCAGGAAGCGAAGAAGAGGAAGAAGTTGAAACTGAAGAAGATGTAACAGAAACTCTAACTGAAGATTTAACTGAAGGTCTTTCTGATGATTTAACACCTCCACCAATTCCTGACGATCCTACAGAAGTAGATATTGAAAGAATTCTTGAAAAAATGATTACAGATTACGTTCATGCTAGAAAAGAATATAGTGATTCATTAAAACTAGTAGAAGATGAAACACATTCAACAGAAGCAATTGCTGAAGAACGTAAGGAAAAATACGATTACAAAGAAGAAAAGAAAGGTGAATTGGTAGATACAATTCTTGAAGCCTTATCTGAAACTGACGAAAATGAATTTGATGAAGAACTTGGAGGTATGAAACTATGAAAATAAATGAAAATGACTTGCTTACTTTAGATGATGATAGTAAATACTTCATTTTAACAACAATTAATGATTTCAACAGCAAGTTCCATCTAGTAATTGCTTATGATGAAGATCAAGAAGAATTCGATACAGATGATGTAGCATTTGTAGAAGAAATCGAAGAAGATGGTGACATTTATCTAGAACCTGTTGAAAATAAAAACACTCTAGAAAAATTATCTCATTATATGATGGCAACTACTTTACTAGAAACTGTTCCAGGAATGGATGACTATCTAGCTAAAGAAATAGAAAAGAAAATTAAAGGTAGCTAATAGCTACCTTTTTTCTTTCATTAATTAAAAATATGCTATAATTAAAATAGGTGAAGAATATGAGGGATTTAAAAACATGTCGTATAAATGATTTTGATGATATATTCTACGCAACAAAAAATTCTCAAGGTTACACAAATGCTGCTCTAGCTATCAAATATGTTTTATTTGATGATGAATCAGTATTTGAAGGAAGAGAACACGAGAAAAATAAATATGTTTATATATCAAGTAATAAAAACGCTCGTAAAAAAGCTATGATTATGCAAGATGATGATCTTGGTCAAATCATGGTTAAATATTGTATGGCTTCCTTTGGTTTAAGAAATAAAAACTTTATCATTATGGAAGAAGAATTTTTAAGATATCGTCGTACGATCGATACTTTAGAATTATCTCCTTACGAAATGATTGAAGCAGTAGCATATGCAGCTATGGGAAATGCTTATTTAGCATATGAATTCCTATTTGCTAATAAAAAGTTATTATCTTCTGTCGTAGATTACATGTTAGAAGAAAGATACATAAGTGATTTAAAGATTGCACTAGATGAATTTAATGGTATAATAAATACCGACGAAATTGATACGGACGTCAAATATGCTTTCTACGATGCATATATTCATATCGATGATGCATTTGAAGAGATCAAACGAAATGATGAAAATTATGTAAAATAAAGGAGGATAGAAACATGGCAAAGAAAGGAAAAGGATTCTTCGGAGAATTCAAAGAATTCGTTATGCGTGGTAACGTAATGGATATGGCAATCGGTGTTATCATCGGTGGTGCATTTGCTTCAATCGTTACAGCATTAACTACTGATTTTATTAATCCATTAATCAACTCAATTGGTGGAGCAGAAATCAGTGGTAGAATTCATCTACCTTGGACTCCAACTGGAGAAGAAGGTCAATACCTATTATGGGGTGATTTCTTAACTGCAGTAATTAACTTCTTAATCATGGCCTTAATTTTATTTATAATGCTTAAGTCAGTAAATAAATTAATGGCTATTGGTAAAAAGAAAGAAGAAGAAAAAACAGCTGCTGAAGAAGTACCAGCTAAAAGTGCTGAAGTACTATTACTAGAAGAAATCAGAGATGCTTTAAAAGATAAAAAGACAAAATAAAAATAGATTATTAAATAATCTATTTTTTTTATCTTAAATAAGCAAGTAAACCAAATATAGCTAACAATGAACCAACAAGCATTACTACTGCCATAAACCAACCAACAACTTTAAATGTTGCTTTTTTCTTTTCATATGAATTAGCATATTTCTTTTTATCTTTACTATTTTCCATTTCTAATTCTTCTTCAGAAACTCTAACTTCTTTTTTCTTAGACATGTTTTCACCTCACATAAATCATTACTAATTTATCATATTTTATCATTTTAGTAAATAATAAAATATGTTATAATTAATAATAGGTGATACTATGGAAGCTCTAGCAATAAGTGCCGCTAACTTAGATGCCATTGAAGAAAACCTTGGCAGTGTAGCTAAAGAATTAGGTGGGGTTATTGAAAACGTTAGTGACGTTAATTCCCACGTTAATGAAGTAGAAAATAAAGTTACCGGTTTAAATAATGAAGTAAAAAATTTAGTTAACGAAATTCGCGAAACAACAATACTTACAAATGCTCGTCAAAGCATCATGTATAATAACGCTCAAATTGAAAAGAAATTTGGTTATTACGATGTTTTAAGAAGACAAACAACTTCTTTGTTAGATGCTATCTTTAATTCCAATATAAGTATCAATAGTATCACTAAGCTAAGAGAAGATATTCTTCTTAATAATCCAAATTATTGGTTAGCTAATGCCTTAGCAGCATTAACTTACTGGCTTCAAGATAATCGTCAAGAAGCAAACAACGAGTT
>JAEEGL012978081.1_pt1 | contig 12984 bp, 12 predicted proteins | sample 9134231 | NCBI WGS metagenome assembly JAEEGL01 (sample SAMN16246548, study PRJNA631951) | gut metagenome | biome: gut microbiome; feature: rumen; material: fiber-attached | host: Bos | place: Iran: Karaj | collected 2018-10 | reverse complement strand
GCTTCTTCACTATATTTTTTAGAAAGCTCTATTGCCTCATTAATACAAACTACAGATTGAGTTTCAGTATAAAGTAATTCATATGTTCCAAGTAGCATAATTGCTTTATCAACTTTATTTAATCTATCCATCGTCCATTCATTTAAATATTTATTATCTAATTCTACTAATTTCTTTTTATTTTTTATAATACCATCGATAGTTTCATTTACAAATTCATTTTCTACTTCTAATTGTTCTTTTATTAAATCATCTACATTATAATCAATTTTAGTTCCATCTAGAATTTCAATTTGATATAAAACTTTCATGATAACTTCTCTTAATTCACTTCTATTTTTCATATCTTCACCCACTTTAATTCTAACATATCCCTAATTAATTGTCATTTCAATAATTTTAGGATCTTTTTCTAATAATTTAGCAGCTTCTTCAACTTCTATTCCTTCTTTATTTTTAACAAAGAAATAAGAATCAATATGATAAGCTTCTTTCTCTAATATTTCTGGATATTTATCAAACAATTTATTTAATTCAACAATATTATATCCTTTTAATTTATAGATTAAATCTTCTAAATCAACTGGATCTTTTAATAAAACATTAGGACACCTACCAACAATATTTCTAATTACAAAATTACTACATTTTTGATTAGATAATATTCTTAATATTTTTTTTATATCTTGAGAAGAATGTTTCTTTAAAGCAGGACATTCTTCTATTATTAATTCTATTTCTTGATCATTAAATAATTGTTTTAATACATCCATATAATCACCTATTTATTCTTACTTTTAACTTCTTTATTTAATTCATAAAGGAAAGTTAATGCTTCCATTGGAGTCATTTCTAATGGATTAATTTCTTTTATTTTTTCTTCTATTTCATCTTTCTTTGGAGTAACTTCTTTTTCAGTTAACTCAAATAAAGATGTTTGAGTAAATGTTTCCTTTTTAATACTTTTCTTTTCATAAACACTTAATATTTCATCAGCTCTAGATATTAATGATTCTGGTAATTTAGCAAGAGCTGCTACATGGATACCATAACTTTTATCTACTGCTCCAGGTTTGATTTTATGTAAGAAAGTAATTGTTTTATTCTCTTCTACTGCAGATACATGAACATTCTTTAAATTCTTTAAATCTTTTTCAAGAACAGTCAATTCATGATAATGAGTAGAAAATAATGTTTTAGCCTTAATCTTATCATGAATATATTCAAGTATTGCTTGAGCAAGGCTCATACCATCATATGTAGCAGTACCTCTACCTAATTCATCGAATAATATTAAACTTTTATCAGTTGCTTCTTGTAAAGCCATATTTGCTTCTTTCATCTCAACCATAAAAGTAGATTCACCACTAACTAAGTCATCTGAAGCTCCTATTCTTGTAAATATCTTATCAAATATAGGAAGCGTTGCCTCTTTACAAGGTACAAAACAACCAATTTGAGCCATTATAACAGTAATAGCACATTGTCTCATATAAGTTGACTTACCAGCCATATTTGGACCTGTAATAAGTAATATATTAGTAGTTTTATCCATAATAATATCATTAGGAATATATTTATCTTTCATTACTTGTTCAACAACAGGATGACGACAATCAATTAATCTAATTACTCTATCATTAGTAAGCGTTGGTCTAACATATTTATAATAGTCACTTACTATAGAAAAAGATTGTAACATATCTACTTCACTAATTACTTTCGCAGTATTCTGTAACTTAGAACTATATCTTTTAATTACTTCTCTAATCTCCATAAATAATTTATATTCTAGAGAAATAATCTTTTCTTCAGCACCCAATATTATATTTTCTTTTTCTTTTAAAACAGGAGTAATAAATCTTTCACAATTAGCTAAAGTCTGTTTTCTCTCATATCCAAACTCATCTTTAATTAAATTACATTGTCCTTTAGAAACTTCTATATAATATCCAAACACTTTATTAAATCCCACTTTTAAATTCTTAATACCAGTTCTTAATTTTTCATCTTTTTCCATTTCAAGAATAAAGTCTTTAGAACCACTACTTATTTTCTTTAATTCATCTAATTCTTGATTATAACCTTCTTTTATTAGACCACCTTCATGTAATGTAAAAGGAGCATCTTCAAGTATTGATTTATCTAATAAATCATAAACCTCTTCAAAGGTATCTATCTTTTTATCAAACTTTAATTCAGTTAAGATCTCTTTTATTTCAGGAAGTACCCTAACTGAGTTTTTTAATTGAATCAAGTCTTTAGCATTTAAATTACCATAAGTAATTCTACCTACTAATCTTTCTAAATCATATACTTGTTCTAAAGCTGTTATTAAATCATTTCTCAAAATAAACTCAGTACTTAAAAGTGATACCAAATCATATCTTCTTTCTAGTTGATCTTTACTTGTTAATGGATTTAAAATACTATACTTTAAGAATCTACTTCCCATAGCAGTCTTACATTTATCAAGTAACCAAAGTAGACTATATTGTCTTTCTCTATTTCTAATTGTTTCTACTAATTCTAAATTATTTTTAGTATTAACATCAAACTCTAAGAATGTATTAGATTTTATTATATTACAAGGTTGTAAGTGATGTAGATCACCTTTTTTATTTTCTAAAATATAATAAAGTAAATGTTTTATTGTTTTAACTAATCTAATATCATCTATATTTTTATAAATATAAGAATAATCTTTATCTTCATATTCTTCTTTCGTAATAGTTACTAAAATATCATGATTAGTTCTTAGTATTTCTACAATTTCTCTATCTATTTGATCATTGACAATAACTTCTCTAAAATTATTTCTAGTTATCTCTTTAATAACTTTATCATTATCCCCTTCAACTAAAGTAGCAAAAACTTCTCCAGTAGAAATATCTGCATAACTAACTCCAAAGCAATAATTAAAACTATAAATATTCGCAATATAATTATTATCCTTAGAATCAATATTTGAATCAATTCTAGTACCTTTAGTTATAACTTGAACAACATCTCTTTTAACCATACCTTTAGTTTCTTTAGGATCTTCTAATTGTTCAACAATTGCAACTTTATAACCTTTATCAATTAACTCATCTACATAAGATGAATATGCATGATGAGGAATACCACACATAGGTACTCTTTCATCCAAACCTGCTTGTTTACCAGTAAGAGTTAATTCTAATACTTTAGAAGCAAGTATTGCATCATCAAAAAACATTTCATAAAAGTCCCCTAATCTAAAGAAAATAATAGTATCTTCATACTTATCTTTGATGTCCATATATTGTTGCATCATAGGACTTAGTTTACTTCTATCTACTTCACTTCTTTTCATAGAATCACCTATTTCTTATTATACCATAAAAAAACTATCTTTTATTAAAAGATAGTTTATTTTATCTTTTCTTTTTTCTAATTTTTTTTCTTACTTTTTTAACTCTTGTTTTCTTAATAGATTTATTGTTATCTTTATATAAATATAAAGCTAATAATTCAAATAAGAAGATTAATAATAAATAAATTGGTTTAATAATAAAAGCAACACTTAAAGCAAATATGTTTAAGACAACCATTAAAATTAAGATAAATAATTCTTTAATAGATAAAGGATTCCTAACTTTCATTTTCTTAAAGAATTTACCATAATGATTAGCAAATACCATTATTAATACAAGAATACCTACTAATAATATATTTTTATATTTGGTAAAGAAATCTATATTATCAACAACATCCATTTCACTGGCATCGATATCAAATTCTTTACATAAATATTTATAAAATGCTGAGTATCCATTAATAATACCTTCGTTCCAATCTCCATTTTGTAAGAATGGCATAAAATATGTATCAATATAGTAATCAATTAGATTAGCATCAATAATATCATATAATTTTTCTCCAGCTTGTATTCTTATTTTTCTATCTTCTTTAGATATTAATATTAATAAACCTTTTTTATTTAATTTAAATTCTTTAAATAATTGATTAGTATATTCTTCAATAGACATATCTTCTAAGTTTTCTACTGTGACAACAAAATAGTCTATTTTTTCTGCCTTATATAAAAACTCAGAATAATTCATTATATATTCTTCTGATTCATCTGTTAATAAATCAGCTGCATCTGTAACAAATACTTTATCTGACATTTCAACAACAGCGCTCGCATATAATGGAATTATTAATAATAGTAATAATAAGAATTTATAAATATTCTTCATATCATCACCCTATTCTTATTTTAACATAAAAATATTAATTTCTCTTTTTTTTAGTAATAGTATTGACAAATAATGTAAAAACATAGTTTTTTATTGAAATAAATAGTGAAATATTTGATAAAATATAATTGGGTGTGATACTAATGGAAAATCATTATTATAAGGATAAAGTTTGTGTAGTAACAGGCGCTGCTTCAGGAATTGGTTTAGCCCTAACAAAAATGTTATTAAAAGAAGAAGCAATTGTTTATACACTTGATAAAAATCCAGTAAAACTTATGGGTATTGTTGGAATAAAATGTGATCTAGCAGATAAAGATAGTATCGATGAAGCATTTTTAAATATTCCGGATGAAATTGATTCTTTCTTTGGCGTTGCAGGACTTTCAGGTGCAATAACAGATTTTTATACAACATTTACTGTTAATTTTATTGCTAATAAATATATTACAGAAGAATATTTAAAAGTAAGAATGAAAGATAATGGTTCAATTTGTTATGTTTCATCTACTGCTGGTAATTATTGGGATAAATATGCATCTGAATTTAAGAGTTTTATGAAAGCAAATACCTGGACTAAGATGATTAGTCTATTACATAAAAAAGCAGAAAAAGATACAGTTGGGGTTACGGCATACCCTTTATCTAAAAGAGCTCTAAATTATTATATGTGTGAAAAAGCAATAGAGTTTAGTGCTCGAAACATCAGAGTAAATGCCCTACTTCCTGCTTCTACAGAAACAGCAATGAGAAAAGAACTAGAAGCAGAAACTGGTGGATATGATGAATTATTAAATAGTACTGGTATGGCTAATCGCTTAGCAACAGCAGAAGAGATGGCCAAACCACTATTATTCTTAAATAGTGATATGGCATCATTTATTTCAGGTACATGTCTACCTGTAGATTACGGAAATGAAGCAATGATTAAAATTGGTAAGAAACATGATCGATTAGATATGAAAGTAGGAAGTAAACTGTTCAACATGGGAGTTGTCCAAAATCAAATGAAAAAACAACTAGAAACAGTACAAGAACATGAAGTAATGTATGATAAAGATGGAATAGAAATATTATAAAAAAAAGACAGGAAACTGTCTTTTTAATATGTAAATAAAAAGAAGAGAAATTAATGTTAACCTATTAAATCTCCTCTCATAATTACATTATACCATATTTTGCGTTTTTTTGCAAGTTTTAGGTCCTTTTCTAGTTAACTAATGGTTTTCCATCAGCATCTGTATTAATACTTCCAGTAAGGATTAAAATACCTTCAATTAATCCCCATAAAGCACCGATACCACAAGTAACGATAGTTACAATAATTTGAGCAACTCCTCTACCAGTATTTCCTAGATAGAAATTATGAATTCCCCATCCTCCTAAAAAGATTCCTAATAGCCCTGCAACTAATTTAGATTTTCCTTCTTGTGTTGCAGCTGTTGTACTACCTTGAGTTTGTTGAGCTCCACAACTAGGACATACTTGTTGACCATCTTCGATTTGAGTACCACAACTTATACAAAATTTTGCCATATTATCACTCCTTTACTATATTCTAACATACATGTAATAAATTTTGTATTATTTTTTTATTATTTTTGAAATTGAGAATTATATAAATCAGCATATAAACCTTTTTTCTTTAATAATTCTTCATGAGTACCTTGTTCTACAATATTACCCTCATTCATTACAAGAATTAAATTAGCATTCTTAATAGTAGATAATCTGTGAGCAATTATAAATGAAGTTTTTCCTTCAGTTAACTTATCCATTGCTTTTTGAACTAATTCTTCAGTTCTAGTATCTACATTAGATGTTGCTTCATCAAGTATTAAGAAAGGTTCATCTTCAATCATACCTCTAGCAATAGTAAGTAATTGTTTTTGACCCAATGATATAGATTCATTATCTCCAATTTTGGAATCAAGTCCTCCTGGAAGAGTCTTTATAAAATGATCTACTCCAACTATCTTACAAATCTTCCAAATATCTTCATCACTTATATTCTTTTTATTAAATTTTAAATTATCTCTAACAGTACCTTCAAATAACCATGTATCTTGTAATACCATTACGAACAAATCATGAATATTTTCCCTTGTAAGATCTTTAATAGAAATACCATCTATTAATATATCTCCATCATTTATTTCATAAAACTTCATAAGTAAGTTAACCATAGTTGTTTTACCAGCTCCAGTAGGACCTACTATCGCAATCTTTTCACCTGCTTTTATTTTAGCACTAAAATCTTTAATTATAGTTTTATCTTTATTATAACCAAATTTAACATTTCTAAATTCAATATTACCTTTAGCATCTTTTTTATCAATTTTAGTCTTTATATGAGTCTCATCACTTAACTCTTCTTCTTCGGTAAATTCAAAGACACGTTCTGCAGCAGCTGCTATAGACTGCATTGTAGTCATAGCTTGAGCTATTCTAGATAATGGATTAGTGAATAATCTAACATATATCATAAATGCTACTATTGTACCAAAAGTAGTTTTATTATTCATTACAAGTAATGCTCCAACAACACATACTGCAACATAACCAAAGTTACCTACAAATCCCATTATTGGTTGCATAATACCAGATAAGAATTGACTCTTTCTATTACAATCATACAATTTTTCATTTATTCTATCGAATTCAACTAGTGCTTCTTCTTCTCCATTATATGCTTTAACAACATTATGTCCTGAATAAATTTCTTCTATATGACCATTTAAATCACCTAATTGTTTTTGACGCTCTATAAAGTATTTTTGACTCTTCTTAAGCAAGAAGAATGAGAATACAAATCCTAAAATACTAGCAGCAATAGCAGTAAATGCCATTACCCAGTTAGTAACAAACATCATAATAATTGATCCAATAAATAAAGTTAAATTAGAAATAAGTGAAGTAATACTACTACTCATATTAATACCAATATTATCTACATCATTAGATACTCTTGATAATACATCCCCCGTTTCATGATTATCAAAATAACGAAGTGGTAATTTATTAATCTTAGTACTAATACTTTTTCTAAGTTTCTTAGAATAACCTATACCAACATAGGCCATAATAATACCTTCAGCATATCCAAAAATAGAATTTAATAAATATATTATTACCAATATTAAAGTTCTTCTATGTAACTCTTTCATATCCATTTTTGGTTCTATAAATGTTTTAATAGAATCAGGTAACTTATCCATTTCTTTTATTATTGTTTCATTATCGCTATCTTTATCTATATTACTAATAATATTAATAAATTCTATTTGATCATCTACAGATATAGTTTTATTATCTATCTTTATAGGACTTAATAAATATTTTTTTTCTTGATTAGTTAAATTATTAAATTCACTAACTAATTCTCTTAAAGTATCTTCATCTTCAAAATTATATCTAGGAGGTAATATATCACTATTTCTATATTTATAAGCTATATATTTTGGAAGTGTAGTTTTATAAATCTCTCCTGATATTTTTTGTATATAAGTAGTATTAGGTTTAATACCATCACTAATTACATCAGTTACTCCCGATAAACGATTTGGTGCTATAGTTGATAATGCTGCAGCAAGTAAAGCAAGTATTGATGCTATTATAAGTAGAAAGCGCCAATTATCTAAATTTTTAAATAATTTTATTACTGTTCCTTTAAAGTCTTTTGCTTTTTCGACTTCTCTATTTGGTCTAGGCATTGTACAATTCCTCCTCACTTAATTGTGATAAGGCAATTTCTTTATAAACATTACAGTTCTTAAGAAGTTCTTTATGTGTACCAATACCTACACATTCACCTTTATCCAAAACAATTATTTTATCAGCATTCATTATTGTTCCAATTCTTTGAGCAACAATCATACTAGTAGCATCTTTAGTATACTTTTTTAATTCATGTCTTAACTTAGCATCTGTTTGATAGTATAGTGCACTAAAAGAATCATCAAATATATATATTTCAGGATCTCTAGCAATAGCTCTAGCAATAGATAATCTTTGTTTTTGACCACCACTAATATTAGTTCCACCTCTTGCTATATGAGCATCATACTGCTTGTCCATCTTTTCAACGAAATCAGTTCCTTGAGCTATTTTAATAGCTTCTTTTATTTTTTCAAGAGAAGGTTTTTTACGACCATTATCTCCATAAGCAATATTATCTTTAACACTACCAGTAAACATAAATGCTGTTTGTGATATATAACCTATCTTATTATTTAAATGTTTTATTTCATAATCTTTTACATTAACCCCATCTACTAATACTTCTCCATCAGTAACATCATAGAATCTAGGAATTAAATTAATTAAAGTAGATTTACCACTACCAGTAGAACCAATAAAGGCAACAGTTTCTCCCTTATTAGCTTTAAAACTAATATTTTTTAATAAATATTCATCAGCATCAGGATATTTAAAACTAACATTTTTAAATTCAACTGTTCCTTCTTCATCAGTTTTACCATTAAAATTACCAGATACTATAGATACATCACTATCTAAAACCTCATTAATACGATTAGCAGATACTTGAGCTCTAGGATATATCATAAATATCATAGTAAGTAATAAGAATGAAATAATTACTTGCATACCATAACTAGAGAAAACAACCATATTACCAAAAGTTGTAATCTTATCCATCATTCCTGCATTAATTATTAAATATGCACCTACTATATAAATACCAATATGTTGAAAATGCATAACAAAACTCATAATAGGATCCATTAAAGCAAAAGTTTTAGTAATCTTTAAATGAACACCTGTTAATTCATCATTAACTTTACCAAATCTTTTTTCTTCAAACTTTTCAGCATTAAAAGCATGTATTACTCTAACACCAGTAATATTCTCTCTAGTAACACCATTTAAACTATCAGTAAGTTTTTGAATTATCTTAAATCTAGGAGAAACAATACTAATTATAAATAAATTAGTTATTACAATAATAACAACACCTATACCTGTAACTAAACTAAGTTCAGCACTCTTACCTATTATTTTAAGTAATGCCCAAATAGCCATAATAGGAGACTTAATTAACATTTGAAGTCCCATACTAAGTAACATTTCTATTTGAGTAACATCATTTGTAGTTCTAGTAATTAAACTACTAGTTTGAAATTTCTTTATTTCTGTAATACCAAAACTTTCGACTTTAGAGAAAATCTTTCTTCTAATACTTCTAGAAAATCTAGCAGATAAAAGTGATGTTGAATAACCAACGCATATAGTACATAATAAACTACCAACAGCACATAATAACATATGAGCACCTGATATTAATATTTCTCTCATAGTACTATCTTCAGTTTGTACAAGTACTGTTATTTCACTCATATATTCTGGCATTCTTAAATCTAAGAACACAGAAAAAACAACTAATACAAACACAATAGCTATAATTAATAAATCTTTCTTTTCAAAATTCTTAAATAGCTTTAACATGAAGTTCCTTCTTTCTTAAGATACTCTTTTAGGCCTTTAATACTATTTTTAGCATCTTCTACGCCCAAATCATACATCTCTTGTATCTTTTTCTTATTATGTTCAATTCTCTTTATTTTAACAAGTCTAGATGGTCTAATAACAAATATACTTTTCTTGTCTTCTCTAATATTATATTTTTTAATTCTATTATACATTTTATATCTTTTCTCTATAGTTTCTAAAAATTTAGGATATTTTTTATATTTTAGTTTATATGGTAGAATACTACTTTCTTTCTTACGATATTCTTTAACTCTTGTTTCAACGACAATAATTCTATCATATCCCTGTTTAATAGCCCATTCAGTAGGAATAGAATCAGACATTCCTCCATCTAAATATTTATTACCATTTATTTCTACTATTTTAGATACAATAGGCATAGAACCACTAGCTCTTAAATATTCCATTTCATTTTCAATATCTTTAATTTCAATATATTCTGCTTTACCACTTTCAATATTAGTAACAACACAATAAAATTTAATTTTAGATTTATTAAAAGTATCAAAATCAAATGGATCAGTTTCATATACTAACTTATGAAAACAAAACTCTTCATTCATAACATTACCGGTAGTAATAAAAGAATACATACCCATATATTTTTTATTTTTAGCATTCTCTAAATTATATCTAATGCATCTACCTTTTTGTTTAGATACATAATTAATACCAAATAATGCTCCTGCAGAAACACCAACAACAGCATCTACTTTAATATTATTTTCTAGTAATACATCAAGTACTCCAGCAGTATAAATACCCCTTAATGCTCCACCTTCTAATACAAGAATAGTCTTCATTCTATCACCACCTCTATATTATAACATAAAAAGAACAAGAAATAATCTTGTTCTTATCTAATTGTACAATAATTACTCTCTTTTCTAGGATTAGTTGTAATATAAACATCATTTACTTGTCCCTTACATCGATAAACATATAAAGTTTGATTAACAAAAACATCATCAAGAGACTTATATATTTCAGTTGTCTTATCATTACAAATTCCCATAAATGAAAGATCATTAATAAAAGTATCTAATAATTTAGGTTTCTCTTTTAATACTTCACCTAAATCTTTATATTCTTTATCTTTTATAGTTTTATATTTAATACTATCAATACAATCTATAAATACTTTCTTATCTTCTAATTCAACTAATAACTTAGATGGAAGTGGACAATGTAGAGATTTATTAACAAATAATACATAATCTTTGGCAACTTTAGTACGAGGAACAGTAATATCTAATTTTTGATTCAAAAATCTATATTTAATATTAGAAGACATCTCTAATCTTTCATATGGATCATATTTAACATCTCTATCAACTATATAAAACAATCCCCTAAAAGATTCCTTATGAGCATCATAATTATAAGTAGAAATACAAAAAACTGGTTTTTCACCTACAATAACACGACTATAATCTATATAAGCACTAACAATACCAAAGAAAATAGCAATAATTAATAAGTTTCTAATTATTTTTAATAAACTCATACAAATCCCTCTTTATCATCTAACTTATATTATAACAAAAAATAAAAATACTAGTCAATGAACTAGTATTATTTTATTAAATCATTTATTTCATCTTTTCCAACTAAACCAACAGATTTGTTTTTAAGTTTACCATCTTCAAATATTAATAATGTTGGAATAGACATTATTTCATACTCTTTTGTAATATCATTAGCATTATCTACATCTAATTTATAAAACTTAACATCACTGTTTTCACTTGAAACTTGATCAAGAATAGGTCCCATCATCTTACAAGGACCACACCATACTGCAAAGCAATCAACTACTACCTTTCCCTCTTTAATTACTTCATTAAATTCATTTTCTTTTATTTCTTTTACCATATTATCTCTCCATTTCTTTAATAGCCATAGTAGCCGCAATAGCTCCATCACTACAAGCAGTAGTTAACTGTCTTAAGTTCTTAGTACGGATATCACCAGCTACATATATATGATTAATATTTGTATGACAATCCTCTTTTGCCACAATATATCCATTGTCATCTATTTTAATATCTTTAACGATATTATTATTTTCAGGTATTTTACCTAAGGCAATAAATAATCCCGTAATATTAATTGTCTTATTACCTTCATTATTAATGATATCTATAGAATTAATACTATCATCACCATTAATACTCTTAATAGATGTATTAGTTAAAACATTAATATTATCTTTATTATTAACTTTTTCTAATAAATCACTACTATCATTAAACTTATCATTTTTATTAATAACATATACTTTATTACATATATCACTTAAATACAGAGCTTCTTCTAAAGTAGATTCTTCTCCTCCATAAACACAAACATCTTGATCTTTATAAAAACTTCCATCACAAGTAGCACAATAACTAAGTCCTTTTCCAATAAATCTATCTTCATTAATTAAACCAGTTTTTTTACTTTGAACACCCATAGCTAAAATAATAGCCTTAGTACTATAAGTATCATTATTAGTAATAACTTTCATTTCTTTAGTATCAATGTTAATTACTTTATCAAATTTAATTTCTACTCCTAAATTAACAACTTGATCATATAAATTAGTTGCGAAATCTACTCCATTAATTTCATTATATCCCGGATAATTAACTATTTTATTAGCATTAATTATTTGTCCACCATAAACTTTAGCTTCTAATACTAATATTTTTTTCCTAGTTCTTCCTGCGTATAAAGCTGCAGTAAGCCCCGCAGGTCCTGCTCCTACAATAATAATATCATACATATAATCACCCTTTAATTATCATCTCTATTTAAATACTTCATCGCATCCTGCATAGCTGCATCTTCCATATCAACTAATTCTTCTTCACTTAAAGTATCAACTATCTTATCTTCATTAAATCCATTTTTACGTTCTTCTTGAAGTTTTCTCATCTTATTATTTTGTTCTTCCATTAATCTATCCAATTCTTCTGCCATAGGTTCATACATCTCTTCTAAGTTTTGTTCTTTTTCTTCAAGTTCTTGATCAATAATGTCTTTTAATTCATCTCTCATCGAATCAACTCCTTTAATATATTTTTATTATAAAAAAACTTGAATTAATATTCAAGTAATTTTCAATGGTAGCCTGTACGGAATTCGAATCCGTGAATGTTACCTTGAGAGGGTAATGTGTTAAGCCACTTCACCAACAGGCCATATATAAAAGACTATTTTATAATATCATATTTATTAATATTCTTCAATAGTCTTTTGT
>JAEEGL015104965.1_pt1 | contig 12985 bp, 12 predicted proteins | sample 9134231 | NCBI WGS metagenome assembly JAEEGL01 (sample SAMN16246548, study PRJNA631951) | gut metagenome | biome: gut microbiome; feature: rumen; material: fiber-attached | host: Bos | place: Iran: Karaj | collected 2018-10 | reverse complement strand
TCGATTGGATTAAGCTCGGTAAAAATCTCGCGGAGTCCGTTTTTGACAAAGTCTTCCCAAGAATCCTTTTGATGTGCAATCAAATCTGGAATTGGGAGAGCTTGGTCACCTTCGGTGAAAAACACACGTTCACCGGTTGCAGGTTTTGTACTCACAAGTCACCTCTTTTATTTAGTTTAATAATCTTTTTTGAGCATACGCCGCCTAGATGGGCGATACTCTCAGCGCCGAAGATTACTGCCATATTTTACCGCCTTGAATTGCCAGTTCATGACGGCTACCAAAAATATGGCACACTATACTTCTTGTAGCCTATTTTACTATTTTTGTCATATATATTCAATAGGTTTTTTATATAAATTACAAAAACATAAAAAGCCAAAACATATGTGATATAATTTCAAAATGCTATTGCAAAAAATTTAATAAAAATGGCAAAAATCGAACATTATATTAAAAGGAGGTGAGCAACTTGTTTGCGCACGCGGCCAAAAGCGGAAAAAATCTAAAAGAAAAAACGGATTATCGAGAAGTAGCCTACATCTTTATCTCTAATGATGCGAAATTCAAAGATTATTCCACGGCTAAGATCCTTAAGTCCTTTTTTAAGAAACATAATTATAGGTTGGACTTTTTGGACGTCGAGATTTCCAGTGAAAACGGAGCAGACGGCAAATACTACGAGCTAAGAACTTATCATCACGTGTTTCATGATTCTTCGGTCTATGAATGGCAAAAGAAGTTTACAGACTTTATAGCCTTCTTTGAAAAAGATCTTTTGGGCGTTATCTTAATGGTAAAGCGAATCAAGTATGACGGTACATCCGAAACAACGGTACAATACTAACCTTCTTCAGCGGTCAATCGACCGCTTTTTCTTGCTTTTGCTCATTTTTTTTTGAACCAAAAAACCACCGATTAGGTGGATTTCTAGACATATATAAGCTCTCAACTTTTTATGTGATTAAGCCGACTCGCAGTTAGCTTATGTTTATAATAAAGCATAAGCCTGTCATTGTCAAGGACTTTTTTCTCCTCTGTTGCCCCCTGGCAATACTTGACAATTTTGCATTTATTTGTTATAATTAGAAGATAGGTATCTTAAAAAGTAGTGTGTCGGATAGGAGGAAAGAATGAGGCTTGTAGTTAAAGGAGGAATCGATAAAGAATTTCCTTTCGTAGCGAATATTACCAGGGCTGTCCTGGATGCAAGTAGAATTCTTAAAAATAAGTGGTCACTCTGTGTTGATCTCCACGAAAATGAAGATGACAGATTTTTTGCATTAGGCGCTCTTCATTTTCGTTATGGAGACAAAGACTGGACCAAAACGATTTGCGATTACCCTGGGAAAAAGAGCAACTTCGACCTTGTCGTTTATAGGAACATGTTAGCTGATAGAATTTTATCCGTTTCATGTACAAGTTATACTTTGTATCTTGAAGTATATATCGACAATGGTTTGGGGAACCTGGATCAAAATCTCGCTGCAAGGTTTAGCGAAATGATCCATGAAAACCTTATGAATTATGGAACTCGTCTCGCAGAGTACAACGAAAAAAGTGCACCCTATAGCGATGGCTATCCTACTGAGTTAGCCATACTTAGCGACATTAGGTTTGATAATTCAGAAAACTCGTAACTATTAACAATGCACACAACAGACATACTACTTTTAAAAAAGTCTCCCCTTGAGGGGAGATCTTTTTTTATTCTTATATTTAATTAGATATCGAGATCATCGAGATCGGCAAGCTCTGCACGAGTCTTTTCGGCGAGTTCGGAAGAGGTCTCTTCTTCCTCGGCGACATCTTCTGCTGCGGCAGCGTCTTCAGCTTTGGCGGCTGGAGCTTCGGATTTGCCACCTTCGAAGTTGTCGGTGTTGACGATTTTAAGATTGTAGCGAGCATCGTTCTTGGTGCCAAGGGCGCGAAGAAGGGTGCGGATGGATTGAGCGGTTGCACCACGCTTACCAATTACACGGCCGACATCTTCTGGGTCGACAGTAAGGGAGAGTAAGACGCCTTTTTCGTCGATGTTGCGGTCAACCGCAACTTTGTCTGGGTTGTTGACGAGGGTCTTAACGATGTATTCTACGAATTGTTGGTCGATTGTTGCCATGTAGGATTCTCCAAATTTTAATTTTCTACCTCTATTATAGCATAGAGTTTAAAACACGAGCAAAAAAGAGCCGTGCTAATTTGCACGACTCTTAAGAGATTTAATCTCGATAAAATGCGGGTCGCGGTACTCAAAAACCGCGATCGATGTAAAACCAATTTTGGCGAGCGTGCGATACGCTTCCTTGAAATTCCCTGCCAATTGGTCTACATGATGAGCATCGGAGCCAACTGTTATAATTCTGCCGCCAAGGTCATAGTACTTCTGCAAGATTGCAGTAGTCGGATGTGCATAATTTAATCCATAGCGGAAGCCTGAAGTATTGATTTCGAGGCCTTTTCTTTTTCTTACTAATGTCCTCAGAATATCATCAAGTACCGAGGCGTAGTCGCTATATTTAATCTCGGTACAGCCGTACCCACCATAACGGACAATATAGTCCAAATGACCGTAAACATCAAAGTCTTCATAGGTGTCGATATTCTTTCGAACGTCGTTGAAGTAGGCCCAGTAGGCGTTTTGCATGGTTTTCCCCTTGAAAAAGACATTATTCTTTGAGATGTCGATTCCGCAGGTGATATGCGATGAGCCGATAATAAAATCGAAATCATACACATGCGTCATGCTTTTAATCTCGGTACTACACTCTGGACGAAGACCTATTTCGATGCCGAAATGAGTTTTGATCGGCGCGTCTTTTGTGGCCTCCTTGTAGACTCGCCAGTACGGATTAATCTCGATGGTTTTTAAATCTGATTTAACGCCATCGTAGATATCGTAATGCTCAGTAAAGGTGATTTCCTGGACATTTTTTCTCGCGGCAATCTCGAGGTATTCCCTCATCGTGGATTTGCCGTCATGACTAATGGTTGTGTGAACATGTTGGTCGATGTGGTTATAAATGAACTTTGGCTTGTAAATAATATCACCCCCTTTAGTAGTTTTCCAACACCTAGAGTATAGCACAAAAAATAGCCCTTATCTGGGCTATTTATTATATTCTTCAAATAGGGCGTCGATCTTGGCCTTGGCTGCTTCGACGGTTGCCATATCTGGCTCCATGACGTAGTAGCTTGAGCCATTATTGCCAGTCCCCGACATTTCACTGGAGTAAATATTCGAATAAGAGTCGGTGCCGCTCAAGTGATAATTCTCGACATTCCACTTTGGCATTGTGTCTAGTTGATTATTAATTAGCTGGTAAATCTTTTGTTCTGGTACGCTCGTCTCAAAGTTCCCCTCGATGGCGCTCAGAATACTTGAGTAGTTTTTAATAATCTCTGCCGACATCAACTTATCCATAATGGCACCGAGTACTAACTGTTGATTTTGAATGCGATGCAGGTCGCCATCTGCATAGGCCTTACGCTCGCGCACATATCGGAGTGCACAGTGGCCATTGTACCAGGCGCGGACATTTTTGTTGTAGTGACACCAAACGCCATCCTGGTTGTGAGAGATTGTAATATCTGGAGTAAAGTATATACCACCAATCGAGTTAACCAAATTGATCAGGCTACTAAAGTTGACCCGGATGAAATAGTTAATGCGGATGCCGAGAAGCTCTTCTACAGTTTTTACGGTCATTTTTGGCCCGTAAATGCCGCTATGCGTCAACTTATCTTTTATACCAGCGGTTCCATGTAGTTGCACATAGTAGTCGCGCGGAATACTAGTAAGGAGTACCTTGTGGTTTTTTGGATTAATAGTTAGGATCATATTAACATCGCTTCTCGAAACGTTTGAAATTGCTCCCTTAGTATCGATGCCACTGAGAAAAATATTAAACGGCTCAGACAAAACGTCAACATCGTGGACTTCTACTACGTCATAAATCTTAATTTCAAAATCAGCAATACTGCGTACTGTATTTGAAAAATCTTCAATAGCATCATTCATCATTGAAACATATGAATCGCTAAGCAAAATGAAATCTACCTCCTTATTTTTGAGAGCTACTGCTGCGTCGTAATAAGTATCTTTAATAACTGTTTCTGGCTGAATAATCTTTTTTATCTCTTCGAAAGCTTCGCTATACGAAGGTACGGCATCGATATAGGTTGCGATTCTTTTGCCATCAACATCTTCAAGTCTTTGGTATGGAGCATCATTCAAGACCAGTACAGAATAATTTGCAACATAGTAATCCCTAGCTGTAGTATTTTTGAAAAAAGTTTGCGTACGGGTTAAGTATCCCGCGCCAAATATTATTGCGACCGAAAGTAATGTATATAGAATACTCGCAACAATCGCCGGGATAATGTGTCTCTTTGAAAAGAAGAATAGTAGGACACCGATAGCTACTAGGCTTAGAAGAACTACGATAATAATAGCCAAATACTTTGTCGGAAGGATTTGCATATCTAGCAGGATTTTCAGAATGTAGATCGTAACGGTCAAAAAGAGCACAACACAAAAGGCCAGGGCTATCCGAATCGAAAGAGGAGTCTTTTTGGCCTTCAGTGACAAACCTTCTTTAGGTTTTTCTTCCTCCACCTTTTTCTCTTTTTTACGAAATTTGAACATTACTTTATTATTTTAGCATGTCAGGAGGTGCAGTTTTATTATTTTCTGTGAAGTTTTTTGCGAATAGTTCCGATGCCTTTTTTAATTAATGTATAATTTAGCAGCACTGACATAATTATGGCTAAAACAATATTAACAATGAAAGTAACTGTATTGCCAACATAGTATAATCCGGTGCAGGTTGCTAATAGTGTCAAAGAGATAATCATGATTCTTTTGTCATAAACAATTTTTACACACTTACGTGTATCAATTGCTCTATACAGAAATACAAATAGATATGCTACCAAGGTCGAAATAACTGCTGCCCAAATTCCAATAAACCAAATCAAGGCTAAATCGATAACGAGGTTAATAACAGAGGCTAAGAAGGTACTAAAAGCAATTTCTTTTGTCTTTTTGAACGCAAGATAAACTGGGCCATAAAAGGATGAAAGCGCACTAAAGGTGAGCCCAATAAGAAGAATTGGCACATAAATTTTTGCCTCAGTAAACTCTGGACCCACCGCAATCTTGAACAGTAACGGAACAAAGGAAATTGTAAGTGCCATAACCGAGACAATTATTTTCAAAAAAGATCCGAATACTTCCGATACGAAAGACGGATAGTTCTTGTCTTCTACTGCTATAGACGCCTGCTCACTCCAACTCATCCAGAAGATAGTCGTTAATGAATTAATAAGATTACTTAGCTTGTTTGCCACTGCATACACACCATTTGCAGCCGTACCCAAAACGAGTGATATTACGGTTCTGTCACTAGTGTTAACAATCCAAAAAGAAATACCTTCTACTATCATTGGAGCACTAAACTTAACTAGCTCCTTTTTAAGTGGCTTACTTAAATAGTTTCTTTTTATACTTATATTTTTACGAATATTGATTATCGATATTAGATTACTAATCGTCGACGAAAGCCCAAGCGAAAGCATGAGACCAAAGCCGCCCATTTTGAAGCACGCAACAAAGACCACACCAAAAACTAGCTTAAATACAATATCTGCCGTGGAGGCGATAGCGAATAGAGCATTCTTTCCAATTCCGCGTACCAAGGCGCTGATTAAATCGTTTGCTATTAGGCTAACAAAGTAAAAAAGAGTAGCTATCTGGAATGGAATTACATTGAAGATTATTGCGACCGCCATTGCAGCTGAAACTAGAACAATGAGTGGAACCGTAACGGCGAGTACATTTGTAATAATCCTAGATACGGCTTCTTTATCGCCACGTCTTTCCACAATATAACGAAACATTCCAATATCGAGCCTAATCAGAATAATAGGAATAAGAAGGGCTGCGTACGATTGTAGAATATCAGTCATACCATACTCTTCGGCAGAGATATTATTCGTATAGACTGGCAGCAACAAAAAAGCTACGAGAGGAGAGATAAACCTATTAATACTAAGCAGTATAGTATTCTTAATTAAGTTCGCTTTACGATTATTCGTGGCCATTTCTTTATTTGTAGACCAAGTCGGCGTAGCATTTGCTCATCGTGGTCGCAATCATCTTAATATTATATTTATCCATTTTATCACATACATTTTTTTCTCTCTTAAGATCCAGTTTAAAAATTTTCTCTGCCCACTCTTTTGGCGTCTTGTCAAGAGAAATAAATTCGGCGGTGCCAAGATGGTCTGCCTCTTTTGAGATCGTACTAGAAAATACGCATTTCAAGCCGTTAGTCTGCGCCTCTACCGATACCATTGGCATACCTTCGTATAGTGATGGCATTACAAAAACATCCGCAAGATTATAATACTCATATGCATTCTCGCGAGGATTTAGAACTATCACTTCACTCTGCAGATTATTTTTCTCGATACTTTCTATTAGCTCTGGCATTGCATATCCATTGCCAATAATTACCAATTTGGATTCTTTATTAGTCTTCTGATATTCCGTAAATACTTCTACCAAAAACGTATGGTTTTTGTTTTTATCAACTCTACCAATATTAAGCATCACTACGTAACCTGCTGGAATTCCAAGCTCATTTCTTAAACCCATTCTCGTTTTTTCAGAATAATAATAATCGTTCAAAAGAATACCATTCTCTATGAGCTGGTAGTCTTTTTTTCCAAAAAGAGCCTCTCCAGCTTCTCTACCACAACTAAGTCTTAAATCAGCCTTTTTAGTAATGTATTTTTTGATATGTCGTGAAAAAAGTTTTGAAAGCACTGCGTTGTTCGTGAATTTAAAGTTGGTCGTATGTGAATGCGCAATCAGTTTAACTGATTCCGGCTTGGCCTTCAATGCAAAATACATATTTAGATCATCGTTGGCGTGGATGATATCGATTTTTTCTTCTTTAATGATTTCCTTGAGTTGATTTGTATATTTTTTTGGGTGTTTGAAGCGATGAAATTTGGAGTAAATGACTTTTGCGCCAGCTTTTTTGAACTCGTTCTCGAGTGGGCCTTTTTGGTTTTTATCCGAAAAAACAATTGGGTTATATTTTGTCTTGTCTAGAGCTTTTATTAGATTCAAAACAAAACGCTCTGCACCGCCGTATTCAAAAGACCAGACTGTGAATAAAATATTTATCTTTTTCATTTCTTTGTCCTTAGGTAGATTTTTGAGTAGATTGCTCTGTTTTTTGAAATAGTTAGTGCAGTTCTATATAGAAGCCTGGTTTTTGTCGATGGGAATTTGACGTCTTTATATAGCTCCCGGAGGCTTTTTCTGATTTGCCTCCAGAACTTCATGTTTTCTTTGGTTGATTTTTCCCTTGCCAAATAATTAAGTAATGTATTCTGCGAGTAATAAAGAAAATAATTTAGATTCTCGCGTTCTTTTTCCGTTCCGTTTTCTATTAGGTAATCTTTTACTTCGTTTAAAGCGTACATATAATCGTCATAGCGTTTTTTCGAGAACTTCTTACCCGTGATTGCGTCGCCACGCATTAAGTAATAATAGATCTTTTCGTTTGTAAAAGCGACCTTTTTTGCCTGACTTAGGAGTCTAACTCTAATGGCGATATCCTCAAATTCTTTTCCTTCTGGAAACCTCATTTTTGGATCCGCAAAAAGCTTTGCTGAGAATAGACTTAGACATACGTAGGCCGGTAACTTGTTTTTGAAACTACAAATTACCGTTTCTTCTCCGGTCATTACTTCTGTTGGCCACACTGGGCTTTTCTTTAGAATCGAGTTATCATCCGTAAAGGCCTCAAAGCTACAGGTTGCAATATCGGAATCGTTTTTAGCTGCTAGGTCGTAAAGCTTTTCTACGAATCTCGCATCAATATAATCATCCGAGTCGACAAACGCCAGCCATTCTCCCTGAGCATTCGCAATACCAGTGTTCCTTGCGCTCGATAAGCCACCGTTCTTTTGGTGGACGGCCCTAACTTGCTTATAGTCTCTAGCATATTCATCTACGATTGTTTTGGAATCATCCGTTGAGCCGTCATCGACCAAGAGTATTTCTAGATTCGGATAGGTTTGACCAATAATCGAATTCACGCATTTGCGCAGATATTTTTCTACATTGTAGACCGGAACTATTACAGATATTAGCGGTTTCTTGTTCATTTGAGCCCTTTAATAAGATTATATACTCTCTCGCAATTCTGATTGTCTTTATATTTGAAGAATGAGTCGGCATCTTTTTTGAAAGATTCCTTAATTTTACAACCACCGTTAATAGTATCTATTAGCTCATCGATTAGTGCTTTTTCGTCTTTTAGAATTTCCCCAAACGGATATGGTTTTCCGCTCGAAGAATAATGCTTGTCAAAGAATTCCTTTTGGTCGAATTGATAGAAAAGCACAGGCTTATCCATATATACAAAGTCGAATAAGACACTCGAATAGTCCGTTATGAGGACGCTGGACTTCTTAAGAAGTTCCTGTACGTCATACTCGCCAGGCTGACCAATAGTAAGTCTTGTATTCTCATTTTCAAAAGTATGTGCGAGGGCCTGCATTTCTCTGTGTGGAAAAAAGATCATTTTGAGATTCTTTTTATCTAGAATCTTCTCTAATTCTTTATTATTCAGGAAGGAATTCCATCTTTTGTAGTAAGGCGTTTCCTTGAATTTTTCATCCGCATCTTTAAGGCGCCCGATATCTCTTAGCCATTTTCTAAAGGTTGGCATCACGAGGATTATCTTCTCTTTCTCGGACTTATCCTTTAGATTGTCGTATCTACAAAACCCAACGGCAAACACTTTTCCGACATAGTTTGGATTGTTTTTCTCGATCAGCTCTTTTTCCTGCTCCGAGCACGCCACAATAGCGTCCATACCACCACGGAATCTAATCGCATTATTAGTGATACCATGTTGCAGGAAGATAGTTTTCTTTCTCCTCATGAATGGTAAAAATGGTATACAAAAAGACTTGCCTGGACATGCTCCATGCATATGAGTAGAAACAGAAAAGGATGAGAGAATATGACAAATATAGTGCTTGGGAGAATTTGGTTTGATTATTAAGTCTTTGCGCGGCATTTTAGTGTAATCAGAACTTTTGCCCGACAAAACATAGCGAACATTAATTTCGGGATGATTCTCGATGATCCACTTATAGAGCCAATAACCATTGTCCCTTGCTTCATCTGGACGCTCCGAGATAAGCCATAAGTTTTTGTATTTTTTGGAAAAACGAAGTGGAATAGTGACTAACAGAAAGAAACAAGTTGCTACCGAATATCTAAAAAGCCAGGCACCATAAAAGAATACGCGTTTAAACTTCTGCTTCATAGGTCACATCTTCCAATTCTTCAATATCTAGTTCTGGTTCTCCCGGTTCTTGTGGCTCTTCAATATCTTCTATTGGCGATTCTACAGCCGACTTTGCCGAATCTTTCAGGAGATAGGTTTGATACGGAAGTGCTTTTGCCCAGCTAAGATTACGAACAAATAGCAGTAGTACTACTATAGCTGCGGTTGAAGGAATTAGAATTTTCCAGATTTTTTCTTTTCTTTCCGAAGAGTCCACAAAACACGCCATGAGGCAGATAATAATTGGTTCAAGCATGAATGCCACTCTCGACAATCCGCCAACATAAGTAACCCAACCGATGGCGACCGACAGTGGAATATAGAATAATGCACAATTCCATAAGTATTTAATGCGAGGATTAATTGCTTGTTTATTCTTTTTTGAGGCCATATATATACTAATTAATAGAATAAAAGCAATCATAATAGCGCACACAATTGGCACAGAATAACTCTTGCCCATATTTGTAAGATAGCGATCGTAATCCCCGAACTTTATCAGCTTTCTTGCTGCAATAATTATTAGTGGCAAAATAATAGCGATCAGCATATATAGTGACCACGTTACGATCTTTGTCCAACTCTTTTTATTGCTTTCTCGGCAAATGGTAAACGCCGGTAAAAAGATTAATGCTATGAGGGCGGACCTATGGAATAAGAAAGCCAACGCTATGAGCAACAAGCAGAAAATGACGTTTTTAGCTGTAAGCTTATTAATAATAAAGCTCAGCGCCAGCGTTACAATCGCAACGGCTACACTGCTTCTGACCGCATTCATAGTAATCGAGAATTGAAGGCATAGAGTTATAAAATAGGCGACGATAACTTTTTTATTGTCCTTTTTGAATAAATTCTTGTACGCAAAAAAGAAACAACAAATAGTAATTAGATTAAACACGAAGAACATTAAGAATTGGCTACGGAGCATTGCTGAGCCGATAATAATCGCGCTACTCGCCGGCTCGATGGAGCGAAAATACATTCTTTCACCATTAGCTACGTTATTATGCATCAGTACATACGTGTCGTAGTCTGCGCCTACTTTGTATCTTAGCCCAGCCAATATAGGAGGAATAATTAAGCCTAATATGACCAATAGGACGCCTAGCACTTTCTTCTTTTTTGAAATAAAGGAAAGCCCGCAGTACATCAAGGCGGCCGACACAACAAAAACTGCTAGATAGAGCAAAATTGAGGGGATATTATTTAACAGCTCCTTTAGCATTGTTAGCTTCTCCTAAGTTCATTTAGTTCTTCTTTGACATTTTCTTTTTTGGAATATGCGGCTTCTTTTTGGAAGACGGCCCTCACAGTTAAGAGAATAATCTTTAGATCCTCATGGAAGGAGAGCTTGGTGACATATTCGAGGTCATACTTGATCTTTTGCGACACCGAGATATTGTTTCTTCCCCTCACCTGCGCTAGACCAGTAATTCCTGGCCTAACGACGTAGCGTTTGCGCTGGCTTGGTTTCATTTCCTTGTAGTATTCCGGGATCCATGGCCTTGGGCCAACGAGGGACATTTCGCCTTTTAAGACGTTCCAGAATTGTGGAAGCTCATCTAGACTGGTCTTTCTAAGGAACTTGCCGACGCCAGTCATTTGGTCCTCTTTGGAAAAGTCACGCACGTCGTTATCTATCGTCATGCTACGGAATTTGTATAGGACAAACTCTCTGCCCTTTTTGCCGGTGCGGATTTGTTTAAATAATACTGGGCCGCCATCGTGGAGTTTAATAATTGGCGCAAAGATAATAAAAACTGGAATAGTAAAAACTAGCCCAATCAAACTGATTATTATATCGAACAGGCGCTTAAAAACACAATAAACGACCTGCCCTTTCCTCCACGCAGTTTTCATTACAAACCATTATACAACAAATAGACTTATGTTTTCGAAAAATTCGAGATTTTGAGGCTATTTTGCGAGTTTTTTCAGCGTTTCTATCGTCAAAACGACGTCTTTTACGGTGCTTCCGCGGGATAAATCCGAAACCGCAGCATCAAATCCCAGGAGGATTGGTCCGGCCGCCGTAAAGCCGCCGAATCTTTCCATGCTCTTATACAGGATATTCGCACTGTTTAAATCTGGGCAAATCAACACATTGGCCTCGCCTGCTACTTTGGAATCTGGATTCTTCTTTTGAGCGATTTTTTTATCAATCGCAACATCCAGCTGCATTTCTCCATCGATTTTGATTGATGGGTGATTTTGCCTGATCGTTTCTATTACATTGTTAATCTTCGTGATCGACTCGTCTCTTCCACCACTGCCGTGCGTAGAAAAGCTGAGCATGGCGATCTTTGGCTCTACGTCTAGAATACTTTTGGCTACACGATGTGCGCCCAGTATGATACTTTGAAGCATTTCTTCGTTTGGATTCTTGCAAACACCAGCATCAGCTAGGATATAGGTTTTCCTGTGTCTTTTCATCACGAAACACGAAGAAAAGTACTGCTCGGTCTTAGGCAAATACTTTTTGCATCCTAAGACCATGTCTCTTGTAGTAATATCAATTCCAGCTATCAAAGCGTCGCCAGAGCCGTCACACAACATTTTTAGCCCATCTTCGAGCGAATCAGCCAACACATACTCCTCACCCTTGCACTTTTTCATCGCCATTTGCATGACTTTGTTGTTATGTTCTGGAATAATTATGCGCATTTTTCTTCCTCCGGCACCTTACGGAGCATCTTTTTGCCTAGTTTATCCTGCAAAGTATCAATCCTAGCGGCAATGCACGCATCATATAATCTCTCTAGCGTGTTTTTCCTAATAAACTCCACTACGCCGCATACCACGAAAGTCGCTACAACCGCGCCAAGCATGTGTGGGAGCAAAAGCTTTGAATTGACGAAGTTGGCATTATGAAAAATGTCAGACCAGATTACACCGCGCACTAGGTTATTGTCGTGGATGAGGTATATACCAAACGTTACTGATGCTACCGTGTTAATAATTTTACTCGAAAATTCCTTGGCGTAGCCGATGAGTGCAAAGATACAAACCGCAATCAGTAGTACAGCGATTGAACCATTCATTGTCAAGAGGAAGCTAGAACTGCCGCCAATCTTCATATTATTGCGCCAGTTCCCAATTAGGTCCATTGTAATAATCGTAAGTACTACTGCCACCACCGTCGCCAAAAGCACGATAATACTATGTTTCTTCTTTGCGAAGAAATTATCTTTGTAGACCCTAAAGTAGTTTCCGATTGCGTAATACAGCAGAAATGCCCCCACTTCGCCCATATAGAGATCCTGCTTTGTAATAGTTCTGATAATCAAGAAGAAGAAACAGCCCATATAGATAAAGGTTAGGTATGAGCGGCGACTCAAAGAGCTGAGGAATTTATTGATGAACGGGTGAAAAATATAAATCATCATGTAAGCCGTCACAAACCAATAGGATTTAAAGGTGATAGGAAGGAATGTCCTCTGGAGATTATCGATATTTGGCTCCGTTTTGTGCAGCAAAAGAAAAACCACAAAAATTGCTACCGAGTAGAAGAAGACCTGTAAAACCGTCTTTAAAAGTCTAGATACTTTGAGTGATTTCTGGGATTTACCCAGGAAATACCCCGAAATCAGCATAAAAATCACTACGCC
>JAEEGL015059176.1_pt1 | contig 12985 bp, 11 predicted proteins | sample 9134231 | NCBI WGS metagenome assembly JAEEGL01 (sample SAMN16246548, study PRJNA631951) | gut metagenome | biome: gut microbiome; feature: rumen; material: fiber-attached | host: Bos | place: Iran: Karaj | collected 2018-10 | reverse complement strand
TGCAAAGTTACAAAAAAAAGGTTTTTTTTCAAGTGTTACGGTGTTTTTATTTTCGTGTTTCCTCTATTTCTATGCCTGCGCCTTTGCAATCTGCGCCCATTGGTGGATTTTCCTTGATGATACGTAGCTTTATCTTTGTGACTGTTGGAAATGTGTGAAAGAGGGTAGTGATGATACGTCCTCCCACGTGCTCGAGCAGTTTGGATGGTGTTGCCATCTCCTTTTTTATAACATCAAACACGTCGGCATAGCTTACCGTACCTTCAAGTTCATCTGTTGCCATTGCTTGTGAGAAGTCCGTCTCCAGTTCTGCGCTTACAGTGAAGTAAGCACCTATCTTGTTTTCCTGTGGCATTACGCCGTGGAAAGCATATATGCGAACGCTGTCAAGTATTATCTTCATGAGTTTAAGTTTTTAAGTTTGTGAGTTTTTAGGTTTTTTAGTTCTCGCTGGTGTGAGTTTTTTGTTTTTTTGAGTTTTTAAGTTTATGCGTGAAAACGTTTCTGAGTTATTTGGCTCGTGATTTTTTATATGTTCCAAGCATGTGTCCTTTCCGTGAAAACAAAAAATAAGAACTTACAAACTCACAAACTCAAAAACTTACAAACTTACGAACTTACAAAACCTAAGAATCCGCTGTCCTTAACTGGAGTCAGCGGATTCTACATTATTTTTGAATTGGATATATTCTAAAAAACTTTCTTATTTACTGAGTATGTCCTCGATAGTGCTGATGTCCACGCGAATCTTTTCATCTACGTCCAACAAGTTCTTGACTTGATTGATTGCATGAATTACTGTTGCGTGATTTCTGTTGCCGAGGTTCAAACCTATCTGTACGTTGGAGAGGTTTGTGTGTTCGCTTGCGATGTACATAGCCACCTGACGAACGAGTGCAATCTTCTGCTTACGGTTACGTGAGCAGAGATCCTCCGGAGTCACGTTATAGTGGTTGCATACAGTTTCCATAATCTTGTCAAGTGTTATCTCCTGCTTTTCCTTTACTTCTACAAAGCGAGGCATAACCTTGTTGACAAGCTTCATATTGACTTCACATTTATATACGATAGAGAATGCGAGGAGCGAATTGATTATTCCCTCAAGGTCTCGTACACTCTCGTCCACGTTTTCTGTGATGTAATTGATGACATCTTCTGGAATGCTCAGCCCTTCCTTCTTGACCTTGGCACTAAGGATAGAGAATCGCAGACTCTTTGTAGGCTTTTCTATCTCTGCCTGAAGTCCCCATTTGAAACGTGTGAGGAGACGGTCTTCAAGTCCTTCGATTGCTACAGGTGGACGGTCGGCAGCAAGAATAATCTGCTTGTTGTTCATCTGGAGGTGGTTGAAGATGTGAAAGAAGGCATTCTGTGTTCCTTTCTTTCCAGAGAGTTCCTGAATGTCGTCAAGAATAAGGACGTCGATAGTCTGGTAGAAACCGATGAAATCATTTATCTTATTGTTACGTGTCGCATCCATGTACTGTACGGTAAAGAGATGTGCACTAAGATACAACACCCGTAGCTGTGGATGGAGTTCCTTTGTGTGGAGACCAATTGCATTTATCAGGTGTGTCTTGCCGCAGCCCGAAGGACCGAACACGAAGAACGGATTGAATGTCTGGGCTGGGTTCTTTGCAATAGCTTCTCCTACAGAACGGGCAAGTCGGTTACTTTCTCCTTCTATATAGTTATCGAAGTTATATTCTTTCTTGAGTTGTGAATCGAGATCCTGCACAGCAGGCGCCATCATCTCGTCTGGAGTCTCGTTTGCTGGCCTTTCCGCTCTCCCATTGATTTTAGGAGCAGGAGAAGACTCCTTTTCTACTATACCAGTTCGTGAGTCCTTGTCGATGAGGATTCGGTAGAATAGTTTGATGTGCTCATTTCCGAAGTACTTCTTGAAACTTGCTCTCATCAAACCCTGGAACTGTTTCTCCAGCATTTCGCGTATGAAAGCAGAAGGCACATCAAGTATAAGCGTTCCGTCCTTATACGATTCAAGCTCTGTATAAGCGAAAGTGCAGTTATACTGGTCAGGAGTAATGTTGCTTCTGTAGAAGTCGAGACACTTCTCCCATAATATTTGTGGGTTCTGTTCCATTATTTGTATGCTGGTTTTAAAATTGTTTCATTTAATTCTTAACGAGTGCAAAGTTCGAAAAAAAATCTTTATTCTCCAAATTTTTCTTCTCTCTCTATTTTAGTATCTTTTTATTACAATTCTTGATTTCAGCCTTTTGCACAATTAAAGCAATTTGGCAGTTTGTAATATTAAGAAAAAATAATTGCGACTGAAATATAGTGAGTTAACCTTACACTTATTTTTCGGTCGCAAAAATTGTTTAATGATAATTTTGTGTCCTATCTATTTGGATTTTATCCATTTTGCATAGTCTCAAAATGTCAAATCCTTTGTGTTTGTTATTTTGACTAAATCTATATAATGTTCCTTTATGCTTATAAGAATGTTATAGATTGATAGGTGCAAAATGTTATGAAATGATAGGTGATTTGCGCTTCTCTAATCAATGCAAATAAAAGTTTTTTATTTCTTTCCGAAGATAGAGAAGTGTACATAGCGCTTAGGATTCTGTCTGAGGTCCTCGAGGAGACGTGATGCATTGACAGCTGTTGAGTCGAGATGGAGTGCAAAACTGTTGTCGTTAAGCAACATTCCGAGTGAACTATTCTTGTCCTGAAGCGATGTGTTGAGTTTGGCTGTTATGCTTTGCACGTTGTTCAGAGAACCTTGTGCGCTGTTTGCCATTCCGACGATATCAACCTGATTGAGTTTGTTTGTTGTTCCCTCAAGATTTGTACAGATATTGTTTGCTTTTGTCATAAGACGTGGCATATCCTTACCGAGAAGGCTGTTGACATTGTCAGTTGTGGTCTTGAGATTGTTTGTCACATACTCAAGATTGTGAAGTGACTGTGCAAGTGCAGGGTCGTTGGCAAGGTTGTTTACTCCTGCGAGGATGGAATCCAATTTTGGGATCAATGCCTGAACCTGTGGAATCATTCCTGCTGCCGTCTCCATAAGGTCGATGGTAGGTTCTGCAACGAGTATGTCGCCACTCTTGAGGTAGTTTCCGCTATTGTTGGCGAGTGCGAGGTTCATCTTTGGTGAACCAAGCATTTCCTTTGATATGTTTACGGTTGTACCTACAGGAATATTAAAGTCCTTGTCTATATTTATCTGTACGAGTATATTCTGCTTCTCTGGAACAAATGATACTGTCTTGACAATTCCAACCTTTACGCCATTGGCGAGAACCTCATCGCCTGGTGTAATGCCACTGGCAGTCTTCATTTCAACAAAGTAATATTCGTCGTTGCTGAATATCTGTAATCCTTTGAGAAAGATGATTCCAGAATAGATGATGATGATTGCCACGATGGCTGTTAATCCAATCTTAACTTCTTTTGATAAAAATTTCATGTCGTTTCTTTATATTTCTTTTCTATGTTTCGTAAGTTTGTTTGTGCACAACTTGTGCTGTATTTTATTGATGTATGGCTGTCTTGAGTTGGTTTGTATATGGATATGTGAGTATCAAGCCTGATAATACCTACTAACCTAACAACCTTTTACCTTATTTGCTTTTCTTCCATTCTTCTATAGCCTTTATCACATCTACTTGTTGGCCATTCTTGAATGCTACGATAAAGCAGTTAGGAAAATCGCCCTTGATGTCGTTCTTGGTCTTGCGCACCTGCTCGTAATCGGTTGATGCTCCTGTAAAATACTTGAACTTGTTGCCATCCTTGTATTTCTCTATCTTGTAACCTTTGAACTGCTTATCCGTCTCTTTCAAGTCTGCAGAACCTGCTGATACTTGAATTTTGAAGATTGTGCTGTTTGCATCAGCCACAACTGTACTGGTTGCGGTTGTCTTTACCGTAGGAGTAGCAGTTGTTTGCTTTGTTGTATTTGTTGATGTCTGTTTTGTCTGAGCAGTATTTGTAACCACAACAGGAGCGTCTTCTGTCTCTATGGTTACTTCTTCTGCTTCTTTGCTTGTGCTCTGGTTTTTGCCCGCAATTGCAGGTACGAGTGTTGAGTGAACTCCTGTTACCTTTGCCTTATACTTTATTATTGCATTATATATGGAGCGTGCCAAAGTGTTGCGTCCTTCTGTTGACATAAGAAACTGCTCTTCGTCCTCTGTGGAGATGAATCCTACTTCGAGGAGTACACTTGGCATATATGTGAGTCGAAGAACTGCAAAGTTGTTTTGCAGAACTCCGAGGTCTTTTCTTCCAGCTCCATGAACCATTTCGTGCTGCACGATTTTTGCAAAGTTGACACTTTCTTCCATGTCACGCTGTTGCATAAGTTCGCGCATAATCTCTATTTCTGCTGAAAGGCCGTTATATGCATCGTAGTATTTGCCACTTTCGAGGGCAATAACGCTGTTCTCTCTCTTTTCCACTTCAAGGTTTGTACTTGCGCCCCTGAGTGCGAGTGTGTATGTCTGTACGCCTCTTGGTTTGTGCGTGGTACTACGTGGAATCGCATTTACGTGCACTGAGATAAAGAGGTCTGCCTTCGCCTTGTTTGCAATCTCTGCTCGCCGTCCCAGTTCGTGGAAGATGTCCGTTTCACGTGTACAGACAATCTTTACGTCGGAGCAGTTGACCTTGAGGAGACGCTTTATCTCCTTTACGATTGCAAGGGCAATGTCTTTCTCCTGATTGTTTCTGTTTGAACCTACGCAGCCGGAATCTTTGCCACCATGTCCTGCATCAAGGCAGATGGTGAATTTCTTGTTCCCGGCAGGGTTGTTGCTTACACCTCCTGCCACCATAATTATAGGTGTCAGAAGTAGCAATGTAATAAGAATGTATGTCTTATGTTTTAGAGACGGCATGATAATTGCATGATTTTTCTATTTTCGTGCAAAGTTACGAAAAACAAACCATACAATCTCTTAAAATGAGGAAAAGAATACCTTGATAGATATTCTTTTCCTACTATTGGGATAATTTTGTTGTATTAAATATCAATAATGTCCTATCTGCATGGAGATAGGGCAGTTTGTGGGTCAGTACTTTATCTTCACTCCACCCATTACCCATATTCCGGGTTGCTCAACATTGGCAATGTCGTAATACTTATGGTTCAGGACGTTGTTAAGACTTATGTACAAATCGTATTTTGGCTCTGCCCAGTTGAGACGAAGGTCAAGATTGGCAAATGTGCCGTACTTCTGTTCCTGTTCGGTCACGGCATTGAAGAATGAGCCGTTGCGGTTCTTTAACTGCATGTCCCATTGTGCCGTGAGATGGCTTACAATACGATGGTTGAGTGAAGTGACGAACTTGTGGCGAAGAAACTGTAGTTGTGATACATACAGCTCGGCCTGCTCCTCGTTTACCCTATACTTGTAGTTGTAGCAATAGCAGAATGTGATGTTCTGGATGAAACTCTTTGCACCATACTCATTAGCGAAGTTGAGACGTACCAACGCTTCTGCTCCAATATCGTCAATGTCGGAGTTTGCTGTGGTGTGGATATTCTCGCCTTTCACTTTCACCCAGTCAATCATGTCTGTGCCTTTACGATAGAAGCCTTTCAACTGTGCACTTATGAACCTATTGCCGTAGTTAATACCTACGGAATAATCTGTGCTCTTCTCAGGCTTGAGGTTTGCATAGCCTTTAAGACCAGGACCATCGTAGTAAAGGTCTGTGAATGTTGGCGTGCGAAGACTCTGGTTGAAAGAACCATAGACTCTTATACCTTCTGCCAATTCCCATGATACATCTATACCTGGGTATAGTTTCATTCCTCCATCCACGGAGGTGTTCTTATTGGCAAGTACACCAAGTGAGATACTTATGTTGTCAAGAAGTATGTCATGTTCAAGGTATAAACCATAGTTGCTTCTCGAATCCTTGTATTTGTAGTATTCATCATGATTAGGTACTTTATATGACTTGCCATCCTGTATTTCCTTACCAAGGCGCGTACTTAGGATATTCTCGCTCCTGTACTCAAATCCCATGGCAGTCTTGCCAAGCGCCCATGTGGTATAGGCACTGATATTTGCTCCATAAACATTTGTCTGGTGGAAATTCTGGTAAGCTTCGGGATTGCTACGTGTCCATACATAGTGGTCAAGCGAACGATTCCAATATACCTGTGGCAGTATGTGTACCTTACCCTTGTACTCTGCTTGTATGGAGGTAATGATACGGCGGTTCTCCTCATACTGGGTCTTTGAACCAGTACCATAGAAGGTGTTGGCGCCATAGTTCATGGTGCTGAATCCTGCTTGAGTCTTTACGTCAAGTAGGGTAGAACTAAATGCTCCTTGCCAATAGATATTTGATTTGGTGAAATCGTTGTTGCAATTTCCGTCACTTTCTGTGTGTCCTGCGGAAATCCTGTTACTGAAATTCTTGCTAATGATAGTACCATTAGCGTTGCCTCCCCATGTTCCGTATGAGCCAGCCGTGAGTATTGCATTCACGCTGTTCCTCTTTTCCGAACGAGTGACAATGTTGATTGCTCCACTAAACGCGCTTGAGCCATATACACGACTTGCGCCACCTTCGAGAATCTCTATTCTCTCTATATCATCAACATTGACTGGGAGATCTACTGTTAGATGTCCTGTGTGAGGGTTTGTGATGTTCACGCCGTTGAGCAGTACTGTCAACTGGTCGCTGTTACCACCGTTCACGCCGATGTCTGTCTGTATGCCAAAACCACCTCTTTGGCGCACATCCACGCCTGCAGATAGTTTGAGTAGGTCATTGACAGACTGAGCAGAACTTGCTTCAATCTCTTTGCGGTTAATTACTTGCACAAGGCGCACGGCCTTACTTGCTGGCATCGGAATACGTGATGCCACAACTTCCATACTTTCAAGGGTGATGACCGAATCTACATCTGCGTCAGTCACACTCTCTGTCTTCTCGTCGCTCGTTGCGTAGTTGTCTGCATCGATGGCCATTTCAGCTGCAGCTGATGCAGGAGTTGCATTGAGCAAAGTTGAGACGCTAAGCACACCTATGCTCATCTCTTTGCCGAGGCTGCGGAAGATGGCGTCGTGCTTGCGTGTGAACTGATGCCAGTGTATTGGCTCAGCCTTGAGTTTCATTAGTTTCTTGAACATAATGATTCTTTTTTCTTGTTTGTTAATAAATTACTTTGCAGAACCCCTTATCCCGTAGGATTCTACGGTGCAAATATAGTATAAAAAGGTAATAAAATGAAATATTCTGGAGTAATAAAAAACGAAAATGCACCAGTTTCACAACTGATGCATTTCCTTTGCCTTTAAATTTATATTTATTACCCTTAACTATTACCTGAAAACTAATCCTCCGAATTATTAAACCCCTTATGTATTTTGTTCACCTGATTATTGTCTGTTTTTGTTTTATGTTGCAAAGATATGCGTTTATTCTGGATGCACCAAATATTTTGAGTGTATATATATATCATTTTTGGTAATGATATGTTCCAAATAGTATAAAAAGGTATGAAAAATTTGTCGAATAATTTTAAATTTCGTGCAAAATTGTGTTGTTATTTTGAAAGTCATATTTGCAAATTGTTGAAATACAGATGTGGCCTGTTTTGCTGTGAATTTTTGTGAAAATGAAACATGGAAATCTGCTTTTCCTATTGTATCAGTTGATTTTTTCTCGCTTGATACATCTGATATGAGTTGAATAGATTGTGCCAAACGGAGTAAAAACCGCCTGCTGTAGCGGTTACTGGGTTCAGAAAAGTAGCTCCCATCCATATTGCAAACACGGTATTTTTTTGTCCGAGAGTCTGAGTTCCTGCAACGGTCTCGCCATATTTCACTCCGATGATTCTGCCTAATATGAATTGTATGAGGCAGCAGCATAGGCTTGCAATGGCTATGCCAACCAATGATACTATTGATTCTTCAGTATGGACAATGGCTCTTACCGTTATTCCTATTGCGAGGGCAAGTGCTACAATCCATAGGTTGAAGGCAAGGTTTCTATACGACAAAATCTTTGCATGCACTTTTGGTGCTATGACTTGCAGGGCAAGTGCCAGCATAAGTGGAAAAATCAGAGTGGGAAAGACCTTGTGGAGGATGATGAAGAACGAGCCCCAAAATGTAAGGTCTGTGTTTGTCTCATGAAGTAGTGGTACGATGATAGGTACCACAACCGAAACTGCAAGGTTGATAAGACACGTATAGCTTACCACGGCACTTGAATTTCCGTTTAGCTTTGATGTTACTACTGCAGCTGCTGTCGCGGTAGGGCATATCATACATAGCATAGCACTTTCGATGACTACCTTTCCTTGAATATAAGGAAAGGCGATGATAAGTGCGCCCAATCCTGTAAATGAAATGGTCTGTATGAGTAGTGACCATATCATCCATCGTCTTGGCTTCAACTGATTGATACTTACCTTACAGAAACTGACAAAGAGCATACTGAAGATAAGCATTGGTTGTATGTACCCACTTATTGCCTTGAGGGCAAATGTGTGGGTAAAATCTAGTGCATGAATGTTTACATATAAGAAATATGATGCAACTCCTGATAGCATTGATATTGGCAATGCCCAATCTTTTATAAACCTTATAAATTTCATAACATGAAGCCTCAAGCCCGTATGATGGGAGAGTGTTGTACTTTATTGAGATTTTTTGAATTTTGCATTATGAATTAGACAATATCTCCTCCAGTTTGAGCATCTCGTCCCTATATTGTGCTGCAAGCATGAAATCGAGGTTCTTGGCAGCTTTTTGCATGAGCTTGCGGGTGTGCTCGATGGATTTTTGAAGTTGCTCCTTGTCCATCTGCATAATTATAGGGTCTTCAGCTGCTTTCTGGAATGATTCGTCAATATATGCCTTGCCGATGTAATCCACGGTTTTGCCCTCGTGGATGGCTTTCTGTGCCTTTTTAATCTGTGTAGGCGTAATACCGTGCTCCTCGTTGTATTGCATCTGCTTGGCTCTTCGACGGTTGGTTTCGTCTATGGTGAGTCGCATACTCTCTGTTATCTTGTCTCCGTAGAGAATGGCCATACCGTTCACGTTACGTGCCGCACGTCCTACGGTCTGTGTCAATGCTCGATGGCTACGCAGAAATCCTTCCTTGTCTGCATCGAGGATGGCAACAAGTGATACTTCTGGGAGGTCAAGTCCCTCACGAAGAAGGTTGACTCCTACGACTACATCAAACATGCCAGCTCGTAGCTTGTCAAGGATATCTACTCGCTCAAAAGTGTCAATGTCGCTATGTATGTAACTGCATTTTACACCATTGCTGATAAGGTAGTCGGACAGTTCCTCCGCCATTCTCTTTGTGAGGGTGGTGACAAGTACGCGTTCATTCTTCTCGATTCTTATACGTATCTCTTCCATAAGGTCGTCCACCTGATTTGTGGTTGGACGAACTTCTATCTTTGGATCGAGGAGTCCCGTAGGTCGTATGAGTTGTTCAACGATGATGCCTTCTGCCTTTTCGAGCTCATATTGTGCTGGAGTGGCACTTACGTATATTGTCTGTGGAGTGAGTTCCTCGAATTCGTCGAATTGTAGTGGACGGTTGTCAAGAGCAGCTGGAAGTCTGTAGCCGTATTCTACAAGTGTAGTCTTGCGTTTACGGTCGCCTCCATACATGGCACGAATCTGTGGTATGGACTCGTGACTCTCGTCTATTACAAGCAGAAAGTCCTTTGGGAAGAAGTCGAGGAGACAGTATGGGCGTTCTCCAGCTTGTCTTCCGTCGAAGTATCTTGAGTAGTTCTCTATGCCAGAACAATGTCCGAGTTCGCGTATCATCTCAAGATCGTTGGTAACACGCATCTCCAATAGTTGTGCCTTTGCCACATCGCCTATCTCTTCGTAATACTTGAGACGCTCGTGAAGGTCGTCTTCTATCATCTGTATTGCTGTCAGAGTCTTCTCCTTTGATGTCATGAAGAGATTGGCAGGATAAATCTTGTAGTCGTTTATGGAACAGATGACACTACCTGTTACAGGGTCTATCTCCTGTATGCTCTCAATCTCGTCCCATGCAAAACTGATACGGACAATCTTTTCGTCGTATGCGAGGTAAATATCTATCACTTCGCCTTTTACACGGAAATGACCTCTTGTTAGCTCTATGTCGTTACGAACGTACAGACTATCTACAAGTTTGCGGAGGAATACGTTCATGTCGAGAGCTTGTCCCACCTTTATTTCCGTGATGTTTTCGCTGAAGTCCATAGGGCTACCCATACCATAGATGCATGATACGGACGAAACTACGATGACATCACTTCTTCCTGAGAGTAAGGCTGAAGTGGCAGCAAGACGAAGTCGATCGACCTCTTCGTTTATCTGTAAATCTTTCTCGATGTAAGTATCTGTAGATGGGATGTATGCTTCTGGTTGGTAATAATCGTAGTAACTTACATAATACTCAACTGCGTTGTTCGGAAAGAAATTCTTCATCTCTGTATAGAGCTGATGCGCAAGTGTCTTGTTGTGACTCAGGATGAGAGTCGGCTTGTTTGCATTCTTAATCACATTTGCAATGGTGAATGTCTTTCCAGAACCCGTAACTCCAAGAAGTACCTGAGCTGGTGTTCCGTCAAGCACTCCGTCCGTCAATTGCTTTATGGCTTCCGGTTGGTCGCCAGTTGGTTCATATTGTGATGTTAAATCAAAATTCATGCTGCAAAATTACGGTAAATTAAGTTAACTTGTCCTAAAAAAAGGCTTTTTTTGTTATAAGATGTGAAAATTGAATTTAAGGTATTGTCTTTCTCGTAATGATTGCGTAACTTTGCATCACATTTTAAAATTGAAAATGAAGAAGTATTTTATTTACATATTGTTTTTGTCTCTGACGTTGGGCAGTTGTAGTTCATACAATCAGTTACTGAAAACACAAGACTACGATTATAAGTATGAGGCAGCAAAGGAATATTTTGCTGCTGGAAAATATACAAAGGCATATCAGCTACTTGAAGAAGTTTATATTCCATTCAAGGGTTCAGATAGGGCAGAGGAAGCGTTATATATGCTTAGTATGTGCTATTATAACCTGAATGACTTTGAGACTGCATCCTTGTTCCTTGACCGTTATGTCAAGACATATCCTAAAGGTGAATATTCAGAACTTGCACGCTTCTACAGCGCAAGAGGGAATTTCTTGCAGTCACCTGACTCAAGACTTGACCAAACGCCTACGTATTCAGCAATTTCCAAGCTTCAGGAGTTCCTCGAATTCTATCCTTACTCTACACTTCGTGAGGATGTGAATGATATGATTTTCCAGTTGCAGGATCGCTTGGTACAGAAAGAATATAATGCAGCAAAGCTTTATTATGACCTTGGTAACTATACAGGAAACTGTTTTAGTGGTGGAAATAATTATGAGGCATGTATCATTACGGCAGAGAATGCTCTGAGATCTTATCCTTATACCAATCTTCGTGAGGAATTGAGTATGATGGTGCTTCGAGCAAGATATGAACTTGCTACACAGAGTGTAGAAGAAAAGGCAGACGAACGTTTTCGTCAAGCTATTGACGAGTACTATGGCTTCAAAAATGAGTTTCCTGATAGCAAGTACATCAAGGAAGCAAACAATATCTTCAAGCATGCAACTGCCAAGATGAAGAATACATCTGTGGATTAATCTACAGTACACATTATATATTGAAGGAATAACAAATAAATTATAATATAGATTATGGATTTTAAGAAAACAAATGCACCTACAACAACAGTAACACGTGACATCATGGACTTATGTCGTGATACAAACAACATCTATGAAAGTGTTGCAATCATTGGCAAGCGTTCTTCTCAGGTCGCTGCTGCTATGAAGGAGGAACTTTCAAAGAAGCTTCAGGAGTTCGGTACTTCTAATGACAGCCTTGAAGAAGTGTTCGAGAATGAGGAGCAGATTCAGATTTCCAAGTACTATGAGCGTCTTCCAAAGCCAACTCTCATCGCTACTCAGGAATTCGTGGATGATAAGGTGTATTATCGCAATCCTGCTAAGGAGCAGTTGGAAAAGTAAGTATAAGCAATGATACAGCGAATACAATCAGTTTACCTCGCCCTTGTACTCATCTTCTCATTCGTGGGATTGGTGAATACAATGGGCGAGTGGACTTTTGAGGGGGAGACTGTTGCTTCATTCTCAAATTTCACATTCTCTACATATGGTGGATATTCACAGTATGAAAGCTGGGGACCATTCTGTTTGGGCATATTGCTTGTTTTAGTGATGTTTCTTACACTTCTCTCCATTATGCTCTTCCGTAAACGTATGCGTCAGTTACGCCTTACTATCATTAGTACAATGCTTCTCGTGGGGTATGTGCTCTGTTTTGCACTCTTTACATACAAGTATGACGCTACATTGGCGGAGTTGATACCTGGACAGATTCCCGAATTTCACTTTGCCTTCCTTTCTGTATTGCCAATTTTTAGCATTATCATGAATATTTTGGCAATTCAAGGAATACGCAAGGATGAGGCACTTGTACGCTCATTGGACCGCTTGAGATAATTATTGGGCGTGCGATAATGCGTATTTCGTAAGCAATATTTTAAAAACAGAGAGAAATTTACATATCAATGTAAATTTCTCTCTGTTTTTGTTTGTGGGTTTGCAAAAAAGTCCTACCTTTGCACTCGCTAACGAAAAGGAAGCACATAGGTTACTAAAACAACCTAAGCACAATGCGGAAATAGCTCAGTTGGTAGAGCACAACCTTGCCAAGGTTGGGGTCGCGAGTTCGAGTCTCGTTTTCCGCTCACTTTTTGGAACGTACAATGCGGAAATAGCTCAGTTGGTAGAGCACAACCTTGCCAAGGTTGGGGTCGCGAGTTCGAGTCTCGTTTTCCGCTCAAGACTTCTTAGGAAGTGTGATTCACGCAAGGCCCATGTGGCGGAATGGTAGACGCGCTCGTTTCAGGTGCGAGTGTTGAGAGACGTGCAAGTTCGAGTCTTGTCGTGG
>JAEEGL015057014.1_pt1 | contig 12985 bp, 8 predicted proteins | sample 9134231 | NCBI WGS metagenome assembly JAEEGL01 (sample SAMN16246548, study PRJNA631951) | gut metagenome | biome: gut microbiome; feature: rumen; material: fiber-attached | host: Bos | place: Iran: Karaj | collected 2018-10 | reverse complement strand
TAACGAAGCTGAGAGAAAGTCCGGTCCTGTAAACTTCATCATGGGACTTAGCTTTATCACAGAGGGTGCCATCCCCTTCGCAGCAGCTGATCCTCTTCACGTAATTCCTTCACTTCTTATCGGATCAGGCGTTGCCGGCGCTCTTTCAATGGCCTTCAAGTGCACACTTATGGCTCCTCACGGCGGAATCTTCGTATTCCCTGTTGTAGGAAATGTAGCAATGTACCTTGTAGCACTTCTTATCGGCTCAGCTGTTGGCTGTCTCATGCTCGGTATCCTTAAAAAAGACGCTCCGGAAGCATAAGATAAACTAAAATCAGGCAGCAATCCATGTTATTATATAAGTGTACATTTACTTACTATTTCATATTAAGAAAGGATAATAAACCATGGTATCACAGCAAATCACAGTAACTAACGAACAGGGTCTTCACATGCGTCCGGCCAGCCTCTTTGCTCAGGCCATGACTCCGTTTGCAAGCGACGTCAAGATTCTTTTCAACGGCACAACCTATGACGCCAAGAGCGTTATGATGCTTATGAGCGCATGCATCAAGTGCGGCGCTGAAATTGAAGTTCAGTGCGACGGTCCTGACGAGGCAGATGCCCTCAAGAAGGCCATCGAACTTATCGAGAGCGGTCTGGGCGACGAACAGTAAAACATTTAAAGAGTCAGATATTAACTTACGTTAATAAGGGAGAACAGGTATGATATCAGGAATCGCCGCATCACGCGGAATCGGAATTGGCAGTATCTGCGTAATCGCAGAACACGAACTTAAGTATGAGGCCGTTAAGGTCCAGGATGTAGACGCTGAGAAGAAGCGCTTTGACGAAGCCATAGAGAAATTCAAGGCTGAGACTTCGGAAATGGCTGAGCACATCAGAAAAACCATCGGTCCAAAAGAGGCAGAGATACTTGAAGGTCATCTTGTGATGATAAGCGATCCTTCAATGTCAGGCGAGATGGGCAAGATGATCGCCGCCGGCCAGTGCGCCGAATCTGCTGTAGAAGCGGTGTGCGATATGTTCATAGGCATGTTCTCCAAGATGGACGACGAGCTTATGCGCCAGAGGGCATCGGATATCAGCGACGTCAAAGTCAGCATGCTCAAGATCCTTCTGGGAATTGAGGATGTGGATATAAGCCAGGTTGCTCCCGGAACCATCCTGGTGGCAAGAGATCTCACTCCGTCCATGACTTCGCAGATCGTAAAAGAAAATGTGGCAGGAATAATAACTGAGGTGGGCGGCAAGACCTCCCACTCTGCCATCCTTGCCAGAGCTCTTGAGATCCCTGCTGTTCTCTCCGTCCCTGACATAACCACCAGGGTAAAGGACAAGGACACAGCGATCGTAGACGGCACAGAAGGCGTCATCTACATCAATCCCGAAGGCGACGTGCTCTCACAGTACATCATAAAGCGCGAGGAGTTCATCAAGAAACAGGCTGAACTTCAGGGCTTTTTGGGAAAAGAAACTGTCACAGCTGACGGTGAAAGCGTAGAGCTCTTCTGCAACATCGGAACTCCCAAGGACGCCAAAAAGGCTATGGAATGTGACGGTGAGGGAATAGGTCTTTTCCGCTCAGAATTTCTTTTCATGGACACCAATCATCTTCCCACAGAGGATGAGCAGTTTGCAGCCTACAAGGAAGCTGCCGAGACCATGAAGGGCAGGGCTGTCATCATAAGGACTCTTGATGTTGGCGGTGACAAGGACATCCCTTACCTCAATATCAAGAAGGAAGAGAATCCCTTCCTTGGCTACAGAGCTGTAAGATACTGCCTTGGCAACAAGGACAGCTACAATGTGCAGCTGCGGGCCATCGTCAGGGCCAGCGCCTTTGGCAAGGTCAAGATCATGATCCCTCTTGTTACCTGCGTAGAGGAGGTCCGTGCCGTAAAAGAGATGGTTGCAGAGATCAAAAAGGACTTCGATGAAAAGGGCATAGCCTATGATAAAGACATCGAGGTCGGCTGCATGATAGAAACTCCTGCAGCTTCCCTAATCGCAGATCTTCTGGCAAAGGAGGCAGATTTCTTCTCCATCGGAACCAACGATCTGACACAGTACACCATGAGTGTAGACAGAGGAAACTCAGACGTGGCGTACCTGTACTCCACTTTCCAGCCGTCAGTGCTGCGCTCCATACAGCACATCATAAAGTGCGGCCGGGATGCAGGTATTCCTGTGGGAATGTGCGGTGAAGCTGCTGCCGATCCTCTGATGATACCACTTTTAATATCTTTCGGGCTCACTGAATTCTCCGTGAATCCGGTTCTGGTACTAACCGCCAGATGCATTATTTCAAAATGGAGCAAGGCCGAGGCCGACGCTCTTACGGATAAGGTTTTAGCTCTGGATACAGAGGCTGAGATTGTTGCACTGCTGAAGGAAACAGCAAAGGAATAAAAAATTAAGAGGGGCTGCCTGTGCAGCCCCTTTTGGAGGTACCATGCCTATGAACATTAATATCCCCGGCATCGATGTAGATAAAGCCATCAGAAACTCCGGATCAATGGAGCTTTTCACGGAACTTCTCGGCGATGTTTACAAGATCATAGATGATAAGAGTGCTCTTGTAGAGTCTTACCTTAAGGAAAAAGACCTGCCAAACTACACCACACAGGTCCATGCCCTGAAGACCACCTGCCGCATGATCGGCGCAATGGATCTTGGCGAGGATTTCTTTACCCTTGAAAAGCTTGGAAAGGATAACGATCTGGATCAGATTGAAAAGCTTACTCCTGACGTTCTTGGCTCTTTCAGATCCCTGAAGCCATATCTTGAACCCTTTGCGTCAAAGAGCGACGGTCCCCGCAATGAGTTTGACAAGGATACTGTTTCATCCATCTTGAACAGGCTGATCGAGGCAATAGATGACTTTGATCTCGGGGCTGCTGAGGAGGCCACAAAACAGCTGAGTTCATATACCTATAATGAAGAGCTCACAGGAAGCATTAACGATCTGGACAAACTCGTTTCAAATCTTGATTATGATGAAGCAAAAAATCTTATAAACCAGATCCTTGAAAAACTATAGGGGAACACTGATCAGTTCAGTGTTCTCCTGTTTTTTACTGACTATCCAAAGTTCCGTATCCCGCCACTGCTTCATCCACAGTCATCTTTCCGTTTATGACCGCATCCGCGGCAGCTCTGAACTCTTTTACCGCTACATCCAGGATTTCCACATCGTTGGATTTTATGGTCCGCTTTTCCGGGAAACTCGAAAGCGAAGCATACACTTCATCCAGGGAATAGTCCTTGGTAGGAGTTATCAGCCTCTTCTTTTCAGCCATAAGTCCAAGTTCCTCTTCGCTGGTAAGGAACCGGATAAATTCATTGGTCATGTCAAGATTTGCGCTGTTCTTGTTGACACTGAACAGGAGCGATGTTGAATCCATATAATAACCGCCATCGTCTCCCGAAGGAGCCACATAGAAGTCATATTTAAACGGGTTCGCAGAGAAGGCTTCAGATTTACTCTCACGCTTTTTGGTTCCGGAAACAACGTCTCCCGAACAGAGCATCATGGGCACATCCCCTTCAAAAAACCGCATGATAACACCATTGTAATCATCTTCGATTTCGGCTGTACATTTTTCCACATCGATACAGCCTTCATCTATAAGCTCTTTTAACCTGCTTAGAGAATCTCTCATCGCTTCCCCGGCAGAAGGTACGAGATTATTAAGATCCTTCTCTACGCTTCTGTCATCCCTGACCGTTTTTGCAAACATCGGATAAGCAAAGCTATAGCCGATTCCGGGCGTAGTCTTGGTATTGCTGCCCATAACAGGAGACTCATATCCTGCTGCCTTTAGCTTTGCACAGGTTTCCTTAAGTTCGCCAAAGTTCTGTGGTACCTTAAGGCCCTCTTTTTCAAAGATATCCATGTTGACAAGTATTCCGTAAGAAGTGGCAAATATCGGCAGAGCCAGTATGTCGCCATTATCCGTCTCCCATTTTACACCGGGACGGATGCAGTCAAGGTTGATGTTAAGGCTTGGATCCGAGAGGACCTCAGCGGTCTCAAACAGAGGAGCAAACTGTTCATCTCCGTACATCCAGGGCTGAACAACAAAAATATCCGGTGGTTCCTGCCCTGCCAGGGCCTGTCCTATAGTATTCCTGTAATCATCCAGGGAGGTGTACTCAAGCTCACCGTTTGGATAATGCGCATAGAATCTCTCAAACTCGCTTTCCAGAGATTCAAAGTTGGAATAGGTCCCCACCACCGACAGCTTGAACTGAGTGTCCTTAGAGTATTTCGGAGCATACTCCTTGCCGGCCTTCTGACCAAGTCCACAGCCTGCCGTGCCAATAAGGAGCATTGACACGAGGGTCATTGAAACAATTGCCTTAATCCGTTTTTTCATTTACTCTCTCCTTTCAACTGCCTTCACCAAAAAACTCATTTACCTGTGAAGTAATTTCATCTTTACTTATCTCTTTGAAATGATTGCGTATTATCTTTGATTCTTCAAAGCCATCCGGCACCTTCATCCCGGTGTCCATAAGGATAAGCTCCGCTTCATGTTTCTTAAGATATGCCAGCGCCTGTTCTACGGATTTGACTACCACTACGTTATATGTGTCTGACAGCCACTCCCTTACATTCTTCAAAAAACTTACATCCTCATCAACTACAAGTATGTTATGCTGGATCTCAGGTTTGCTCTTCTCTTCCTTTTTCTCTTCTTCCTCATCCTCCACCTGCCTGATCAGATCGTCGGGCAGATATCTGATAAGCATATTCTCAAGTCTGGTGGTATCGATTGGCTTTGTCAGGTAATCATCAAAGCCTTCATTTATGTACATCTCACGCATTCCGGAAACTGCATTTGCCGTAAGACAGATGACAGGAGTCTTCTGGTTTGGAGTATCCGTGCAGGCCTTCATTTCCCTTAAGGTCTCGATTCCATCCTTATCCGGCATCATGTGATCCAGGAAGATCACGTCGTAAGGATTGCGCTTGAAAAGAGCTATGCAGGCATCTCCGCTATCTGCAGTTTCTATCTGCATCTTTGTCTTGCTAAGCAGGCTTACGAATACCTTAAGGTTAACCTCAGTGTCGTCCACCACCAGGATCCTTGCCTCCGGCGCCATGAACGAAACTCTGTAGACTTCTCTTTCACTGATAAAGCGCCTGAATGCCGTATCAAAGTCCCCCAAAGGATCCCATTTCACAACTTTTTGTTTCAGGTCAAAAGAGAATGTGGAGCCCTTACCATACTCGCTCTCCACCTGTATCTTACTGTCCATCATGTTAAGAAAGCTCTGGGCAATGGCCATTCCAAGACCGGTACCTTCGATGTTCCGGTTTTTCTTTTCCTCGATCCTCTCAAAAGCCACAAACAGCTTGTTAAGCTCCTCTTTTTTGATTCCTATTCCCGTGTCCTTAACACTTACATGGAGGATCACGCACTCCGGATCATCTTCACATTTTCTGCTGCTAATCGAAAAGACAACGCTGCCTTCTTTGGTGTACTTGACGGCATTGGAAAGAATATTGGTGATGACCTGCTTTATCCTTATTTCATCGCCGTGCATGAGCCTTGGTATGTTACTGTCCACATCAAGCTCAAAGGAAAGCCCCTTTTCATCAGCCTTTCTCTGGACCATGTTCACCAGATCGTTCAGGAGTGATACAAAGTTGTAATCAACACTTATGATCTCCATCTTCCCCGCCTCGATTTTGGAAAAATCAAGGATATCATTTATGATTCCCAAAAGGGTATTACCGGCAGCTCTGATGCTCTCGGAGTACATCAATATCTCCTCATCCCTGCAGTCCCTTAATATCATCTCATTCATGCCGATTATGGCATTCATGGGGGTCCTGATGTCATGGGACATGGTTGAAAGGAAATAGGATTTTGCCTGATTTGCCTGATTTGCCGCTTCTGCCGCCACCTCCAGCCTCCTATTGTAGTTGCGAAGAAGTGACATATTAAAGCCTAGCAGGACCAATAACCCCAGAGTTACAATTCCCAGAAGCAGCCAGTCAACTGACCTGTTTGCCGTCAGCTCTTTTTCCGGTATATAAGCCACAAGGAACCAGGAAGACAGATGGCTTAGCGGAGTATATGCGATCACACTGTCCTCATTCTTGGAGTTACGGATATGCATGGAACCCGTACTGGTGCGGATTGTATCCATCACATCGTTGAGCTCAGATTTGGACATGGGGTTGTAGGATTTGAAGTATTCAAAGAAATTGCTGTTTTTCAGGGACTTTCCGTGGATCATGTAGTCCCCATCCCAGTCGATAAGGGATATCTCCACGCTGTCATACTCGCCCTTCAAAAAAACAAGCTTCTGCTCAAGGCGGCTTACAGGGACCACCCTTATGATGATCCCCTCCCGCAGGGCACCGGTTTCATCATCCATAACCTTTACGTTGTTCAAAAATGCAATGGACTGAACTCCATTTTGCGGATTGGTATAAGCCCTTGTCAGGTTTACCACGCCGGGTTCATTACTTATCTCAAGGTTGTCAAAAATCGAAATATGAGAATAATTCACGGTATAATCTGACGGATCGGTGGTACTGGCAGAGGTCGAAATGCCCTTCATAGAACCGTCATCGGTGTATATAAGATGTCCCGTTATCTCAGATGATATCTTGGCTTTTCTCACATAAGAAATAGACTCCTCAACGGTCATCGGATCCCCTGCTTCCGCAGAGCCGTTGATATAATTCGACCAGGTGTCACACAGATACTGCTCATCCTCCAGATAGTTGGAGATGATCTGTTCCGTGGTGGTGGTCATTTTCTCAAAAGACGCAATTGAAGCATGGTTTGATTCCGTCGCCCTGTCGTTGGCATACTTCATGATAATGAAAAGAACCAAACCTACTATCACGATATTGATTATGATAATATACCTTCGCTTCAATCTTTTTCCCCACTAAAAGTTAAATCATACGCATTTATTGATCGAATGGCTTTTCACAAAGCTTTAACGAAAAACAAGCATAATTTTACCCATTAATTGTATCATGTACATGTCACTGAAATTCTAAAATGTCCATAAAAAAACACCACGATTTTTTCGCGGTGTTTTAATCTCCTGATATTTATCTCTTATAAGGATCTCTTTTCTCCTTCATCTCATACATCTTTTTATCCGCCTCTTCAACAAACCTGTCCACATTGTCCATATCTTCATGGACTTTTTCAAACACATATCCGTAGCTTGCATTGATAAGGAACGGATTATCATGTGTGGAATTGTAGATGTCGAGATTTCTTTCCAGCTTCGTGCAGAAGATCTCCGGGGCTTTGCTTGTTTTCTCAAGGGCACAAAGGATCACGAACTCATCGCCGCCGGTTCTTATAATAGCTGCTCTATCCGGCACAGATTTTTTAATGGAATCAGAAACGACTTTGATCCCAAGGTCTCCCGCATGATGCCCGTAAGTGTCATTCAGGTATTTAAGGCCGTTGAGATCAAGCACGCAGACAAAAAGATGCTTCGAAGTTTCTTTTGCTTCCTGCAGTATCATCTTCTCACAATACTGCATTCCCCTTCGGTTATAGCACCCTGTCTGCTGGTCAGTCATGTTCTCAACAAACAGCCTTTCATTATCTTTCTTAAGATTGCTTATCAGAAGAGCAGTCTCTTCATTTTCTCTGATCTGTGCTCGTTTCATCCTGTCTATATCATGGATCAGGAAAAGATAATCCCTGCCTTCAGCGCTGTCAGAGCTTTTGGCGTTACAGATGACGATCTCGGACCAGTAATACCGGTTGTTCCTATGCCTTATGCGGCCTTCCATGGAAATGCTGATCTCCTTTGATAAAACTTCATGGATTCTGTCGGGATCGGTAAACATGTCAAACCTGTCCCTGTCCTCCGGATGGATATTTTTATACAAAAAAGAGCAGAGTTCGTCAAATGACCCTCGTTCTTTTATCTGTAAATTTTTCAGAGAGTCATCGATATCTACCAGACTGCACTGTGAGCATTCCTCCTCTACCACCACAACAAGCTGGTAAAGACTCTTTAATGCATTCTCTATAAAGGATGCAGTTTTTGGATTAAACTGATCGGCCATATATTCGTTCACCTTTTCTGTTTCATATCCTATGATGGGAGGTCATAAGTCCGACATCATTCTTGTTTATTGTAAGTACAGCTACAACGATTGCCGAGACACCGGTGACCGGATTGACTGCTATCCGGCGGATCATTGAGTGGACAACAGTATCTGCGCCAGCCTTATCATCAACTACAAGAGGCTTGCCCTCCCGACCGCATTGTAATACAGCTTTGAAGAAAGTTGACTCCATTATTCGATCATCCAATTGCATATCTCTTTCGTAAGTATTGTAGTCAACTTTCATGGTGCGCTTTAAGAATTCGCGGTATGAACGGTTACAACGGCTATACCACAGCTTTGTTCCGTCAACTTCAATGATGCACATGGGCAGTGTATTGAAATACTGTGTCAGAAGGTCACCGCTTTCATTAGTCACAGCGGAGAAATCGTAGAGATTGAGGCGGCCAATAGAAGCATAATATTCCGCTTCTTTTGGATTTTCAAATGTAAGATCTGATCCCCCATCAATCCTGGCAACTATCTCTTCAAATGGAATTGGCTTACCATAGTAGTAACCCTGTATCCTGGTACAGCCAATCTCTCGCAGGTACTCTGCCTGTTCGGCCATCTCAACACCCTCACAAAGTGTATCCATCCCCAGGCTCATAGCCATATTCACAAGCTCGGTTACGATGATCTTTCCTTCTTCACCTTCATCAAAGCGTTCCATGAAACGCATGTCGAACTTTATAAGATCAAAATGAAGCTGATGGAGTACATCCAGAGAAGAATAACCACTTCCGAAATCGTCCATCCATACAGGGAATCCCAGACTTCGGAATCTGGCGATCTGCTCCTTCATAAAGTCGAACCTCTCACCGATGACACTCTCCGTGATCTCTACAGAGATCATCGAATGGTCTACTCCTTCAGCATCAACTCTCTTGCAGATCTCTTCTACAATATCACAGCTTTCAAAATCCATGCGAGAAAGGTTAATAGATTGCGGCACAACATAATAGCCCTTCTCTTTCTGCTGTTTCATCTTTATCAATACCTGTTCCAGCACATAGAGATCAAGCTTGTAGATCAGTTTATATTCTTCCAGTGCCGGAATAAAAAATCCCGGTGAAAGGAATCCAAGTTCAGGGTCTATCCAACGAGCCAATGCCTCTTCATCACATACTAAGCCGTTAGATGCGCGGACGATGGGCTGATAATATACTTTGATCCAGCCCTCTTCAATGGCGCGATCAATGTTCTGGATGACATGGATATTAAGCTCACTTCGCTTTAACATATCTTCATCATAATATGTTACGGTTGAAGCCAGCTCACCCTTTCTTGTGTCAGCTGCAAACTTAGCGCGGTCGCAGGCAACATTTGGATCCACATCCTCCAGCCTGTTACGATAAATTCCCACCCTTACCGATATCTCTTTTCCATCAATAGCTGTCTTACAGTCATCCAAAACCTTCTGAATGATCTCTCCTATGTATTTCTCTTCGGAAAATGCAGTAAAATGATCTGCGCTGAATCGACAAACTCTCTGTTCCCCGAAATGTTTTGAGAGAATTTTTGCAAAATTCAAAATCAGTTTATCGCCCATCTCAAATCCGTACTGGCGGTTATAATATCTTATTCCAATGATATCTGCATAGACCATTACCGGCTCATGACCGGCTTCCAGTATGCGCGGCTTTGCAGCTTTTACAAGTTTAAAGAAGTGACGCATATTGGGAAGATCCGTCATCCTATCGTAATAGATCTGATGATTCAGGTCCTCAATATATAGTTTCAACTGATCTCTCATTCGATTGAATGCAGAGGTCAGAGCACCAATCTCATTCTTGCTCTTATAAGCCAGATCAACATCATATTCCCCATCTGCCAGTCTCTGAGAAGCATTGGTAAGCTGCGTCAATGGAAGAGTAATCGCGCGCAACAGTACCAGAATAATAACAACAAAAACAAGAATGGCGATCACCGTGATAAGCGCAATATCTCTGATCAGTGTGATCCATGGAGCATTGATCTCATCTGTCGGTGCAATACATACTACCTTCATGCCTGTGGAAAGAGTGGAAAAAGACATCTGTCTCTTTTCTCCATTTGCCAGATAACGTATCAGTTCATCTCCACTTTTATCCTCCTTAAGTGTTTCCGTTGTGACACTAAGCCGCAGATCATCAAGGCTGCTTGTTATAGGCAATTCAGGGTGATAGATAACATTTGCGTTCTTGTCCAGCAGGCAGACAAAACCGGTATTATAGATGCGAATATCCTTAACCTGATCAATCATAATATCACAGGGAATATCCATTCCAATGACACCAATCAGCATTCCGGCCTTGTAGATCGGAACAAAGTAAGAATATACCCACTGATCCTGAAATGAATAAGGGCCTATCCACCCCGGTCTTCCCATGTCAACTGCAGCCTCATACCAGGATACTCCCAGCTGCTCTTCAGGCGTGAGGGTTGTGACATCAAACGGGGTCTGTTCAATCAGTCCGGCTTTTCCTTCTTTCCTGTAAAAAAAGCCATGCTCATTTTTACTGATCTCAGGACTTATGCAGTAGTAATAAGAAAATATTCCCTGGGTGTTTTCAGCGATTCCGGAAAATACCCCCTGAATTTTTGCACAGTATTTTTCCAGATAATCATCCATAGCCTTTATCTGTTCAGGTTCCCTGGTATTCTCATTCGTTCCTGTTTTGACCACACCACAGTTGACCAATACTATGCTGTCAAGATCTTCAACAGCAATATTGGCAATGATCTCTGCAGACTGTTCTATACTTCCGAAGTACCTTTCAAGTGCTTTGTCAGTATCCTCATTAATCAGGTTCATCATCCGCACCGAATTCTGATCTGTCTCTTTCTGGATAATGATATAACTTGCACCAAAGACAGACAGAACACTCGTAAGGATTACCAGAACAGTGATTATTGTGATAGTAGAGCGGATAGAATGCATTAACTCAACTCCTTTTTCGCATAAACCTACTCTTAATCGCTGATTATGGACATTTCACGATACTTGTTCTTGACCGAACCATTCCATGATGCCTGAATTCCTTGAAGTCTCTTGGATGTGACGTAGTAGCGCATTCTGGAATACAGCGGGATCCAGGCAGCGTCCTCCTGTACTATTATGCGCTCCAGATCCTGATATTCACTGATGCGCTCCTTTGGGTCAGATATTGCTCGGGCCAGCTGAATGCGTTTCATAACGTCTTCTCTGGGATAACAGAGGCTGCGGAAGGTAGTGTTATGGCTATTCCCATAGAACGTGTATATAAAATTGTCCGGATCGTTAAAGTCAGCCATCCACTGTGCCGTGTAGCATGCCAGGTCGCCGCTCTTTCTAAGGCTCATGAATTCACTTTCGTCGATAACTTCAACTTTTGCCTTTATACCTATCGTCTCCCACATGGATGCTGCCATCTGCAGGACAGACAACTCCCACCTTGTTGAAGCAGAATTTACGCTTACAGTCAGGTCAAAACCGACTTTGTAACCTGCTTTGGCCAAAAGGTCTTTTGCCGCATCAGGATCATAGGGTATTTCCGGCAGATCAGGATTATAGCCGTACAGTCCATAGGGGAAAATTCCGTTTTCTATGTTGCCCCGGCCACCATAGACCGCAGCAAGCAGCATTGGGCGATTCAGCGACATCTGCATGGCTTTTCGCACGTTCACATCATCAAGAGGCGCAATGCTCTCATTCATTGCTATATATGTTATTCCAATACGCGGAACACTGAATATCCTGTCCTGATACTCACTTCCGTGTAAAAAGAACTCGGCAGAGTTGCCAACTTCATCGAGATCAAGCACATCGATCTCGCCATTCTCAAACATCCTGCGGATCTCACTGGCATCATTAACGAATCGAAGATCAAGTCCTTCACATTTGGGTGGTCCCATCCAACAGTACTGATTAGCAGTAAGGATCATTCCTTCACCGGGAGTCCATTTTCTTAATACAAAAGAGCCTGTTCCTATTGTCCATTTGGGATCTTTACCAAAGAGATCTCCGGCCGCGGTAGTTGATTCCCCGTCCAGAATGGAAGCTCCGGGCATAGTAAGACAGGCTAAAAACGCTTCAAACGGTTGCTCGATGGTTATTGCAAAGTCAAGGTCACTGAGAATCCTGAAGCCTTCAAGATGATCAGTCTCACCGTTCTCCAGTGCAGTGGCGCCGACGATTATATCGACTATATCCTTGTTGCAGGAATCCGGGTGGGTTAAAAGTCTCTCAAAGGTATACTGTACATCAGAGGTTGTAAGCGGCTTTCCGTTGCTGAAAGTCACATTTTCCCGGAGGTGAAAGGTATAATCCCTGCCATCGTCAGAAATCTCCCAAGCTTTGGCCAGAGAAGGAAGTATTACCATATCTCCGTTTTCGTCATTCTCCATCTCCACCAGACGATTGAATACATTCTGGGCGATGGTGTAATGGATCGAAGTGCATTGAAAATCTACTGTGTCCGGTTCATCCTCCACAGCTACAAGAAAGTGTGATGTATCATAGCTCTTGGGATCGGCCTGCTGGTTTACTGTATTTTTCGAGGTTTGGGAGCCACATGAAGTACTCATGGAAATAAAAGCTGAAAGCAGAAGGCAGATTACCACCCTGTTAAAGCTATTCGTTTTCATGGCAGCCTCCTTTCTTCCAGGTAAAGCTTTCCACACAGCATTAACGAAAAACAAGCACAATTTTACTTATTAATTGTAACATGGACATGTGACAACAATTCTTAAATGTCCATAAACAAAAAACCACGGAAAATTTATATTTTCCGTGGTTTACGCTTCTGAAAGTCATATTACATCAGACTGACATCCAGTCCAAAGTTTTCACGCAGATATCCAACATAATCAAATGGGTTTGGGACGCTTTGCTGCCATGTTATCTCTTCT
>JAEEGL013718460.1_pt1 | contig 12985 bp, 10 predicted proteins | sample 9134231 | NCBI WGS metagenome assembly JAEEGL01 (sample SAMN16246548, study PRJNA631951) | gut metagenome | biome: gut microbiome; feature: rumen; material: fiber-attached | host: Bos | place: Iran: Karaj | collected 2018-10 | reverse complement strand
GGAAGACGGGACTTGAACCCGTATGGAATGCTCCACACGCCCCTCAAACGTGCGCGTCTGCCAGTTCCGCCACTTCCGCATGCCGTAAAACCCTTGCGGGTCTGTCGACGGTGCCTATTATAACACACCCCGGCGCGTTTGTCAAGGGGATTTCGCGATTTTTTCGCAATTTTGCTCCGCCGCGAAATCCCCCGCGCGTGCCGTTACGCCAGCTTCCAGACTCTGCCCTGCAACAGGATCATCACGATGTCGATGATCCACATGAACGGGATGAAGAGCAGAATGATCGAGACGACGAGCGCGACGGTGTTCTTCGCGTCGAGCGCGGAGAGGATGCGGTAGATGCCCCAGATGATGTCGAGGGCGGGGAGCGCGAGGATGACCTTCACGAGGATCGGAAGGCTGTCGAGGGAGTTGACGAATTCTTTCATGATGGAATCTCCTTTTCGGTTGTTGGCCTTATTATACGCTTCCGGGCAGGAAAAATCAAGTAGGATTCCCGAAAGATGCGATTAAAAACCGATGAGAACACGGTGAGAAAGATCCGTCGCGCAAACCGCAGGAAGCCTCGCGGGGGACGCCGTTTTTCGCCGCGCGGCGCAGGGCATCTTGTCCCGTCCTGCCCGCACCCCGCCTCTTGACTTTGCGCGCGTCATCGGGTATAATATACCATGACTAATGAGGGAGATTCACGCCCATGCGACGATTTCGATGCCGGTTTTTCACATTCGCGCTCCTCTCGCTCCTCCTTCCGGGCCTGTTCGGCTGCGCGGGGCGGGGAAGCGTCCGCGACCGTTCCTTCTTCGCGATGGACACCGTCGTCACCGTCCGCGCCTCGCTTTCGGATCCCGCCGAGGCCTCCCGGGTTTTCGGGATCTGCGAGGATGCCGTGCGGGATGCCGAGGCCGCTCTCAGCGCGCACGCCGATTCTCCCGTCTCCCGCTTCAACAACGGGACGGCGGACGCGCTCGCGCTCGACGGGCTCCTCGGAGACTGCGTCGGGACGTCTCTCGCCGTCATGGACGCGACGGGGGACGCCTTCGACTGCACGCTCGGCCCGCTCTCGAAGCTCTGGAACGTAACGGGCGGCGGTCCGAAGCCCCCGGACGATGCGGTCCGCGAGACCCTCGCCCACACCGGCAGGACATGCTTTGCTTTTTCCCCGGACCGCGTGACCCGGCTGGACCCGGATGCCGCCCTCGATTTCGGCGGGATCGGGAAGGGCGCGGCGGCGGATCTCTTGGCCGAACGCCTCGCGGGGGATCCGGCGGTGGCGTGGGCCGTTTGCTCCCTCGGCGGGAATATCGCCCTCGTCGGGGAAAAGCCGGACGGCGGGGCCTTCCGCGTCGGCGTGCGTGATCCGATGGACCCGGCGGGCCAGATCGGCGTGCTCGTGCTCGGCGGCGGCTTCGTCTCCGTCTCCGGGAGCTACGAGCGGTATTTCGAGGAGGGCGGCGTCCGGTATCACCACATTTTCGACGGCAGGACGGGCTATCCCGCGGAATCGGGCCTCGTCTCCGCCGCGGTGATCGCGGAGAACGGCACCCTCGCCGACGCGCTCTCGACGGCGCTGTTCGTGATGGGCCGGGACGACGCGCTCGCGCTGTACGAAGCCGGGACGTTCGCGTTCGAAGCGCTTCTCGTCGATCAGAACGGGACCGTCACCCTCACCCCCGGCCTCGCCGGACGCTTCGAGCCGCGCGGAGACGTGCGGGTCGACCAAATCCAACCCTGAACAAAGGAGCCGCCATGGCTGAACAATACATCGAATCCGCCGTCACCGATCCGGAGACCGCGGAGCACCTCTCCCGCATCGCCTCCGTCAGGCAGCGTCTCGAAAAAGCCGGACGCACCGGCGAGCACGCCCCGAAATACTTCATCCAGACCTTCGGCTGCCAGCAGAACGAGGCGGACAGCGAACGGCTCTCCGGGCTCTGCACCGCGATGGGCTACGTCAAAACCGGGCGGGCGGAGGAGGCCGAGCTCATCCTCGTGAACACCTGCGCCGTCCGGGAGCACGCCGAGAAAAAGGCGCTCTCGATCATCGGCGGCTACAAGCACATCAAGGACAAGAACCCCGCGGTGATCATCGGCGTCGGCGGCTGCATGGTGACCCAGAAGGCGCGCGCCGACAAGCTGAAGGGCAGTTATCCCTACGTCTCCTTCACGTTCGACACGGGAGCCGTCGACCGCGTGCCCGCCCTGCTCGATGCGGCGCTCGCCGGCGGACGGAGAGAATTTGTCCTGAGCGAGGAATGGAAGATTTCCGAGGGCATCCCGATCCGGCGCGAATCGAAGCACATGGCGTGGCTCTCGATCATGTACGGCTGCAACAATTTCTGCTCGTACTGCATCGTGCCGTATGTGCGCGGACGGGAGCGGAGCCGTTCGGCCGAAGCGATCCTCGACGAGGCGCGGGCCCTGATCGACGACGGCGCGCGGGACATCACCCTGCTCGGGCAGAACGTCAACTCCTACGACGGCGGACCGTACGACGGGCGGCGGGTGGACATCGCGGACCTCATGCACCGGATCTGCGCGCTCGACGGCGACTTCCGCCTGCGCTTCATGACGAGCCACCCGAAGGACGCCTCCGACCGTCTGATCGAAGCGATGGCGACGGAGGAGAAGGTCGTGAAGCACTTCCACCTCCCCGTGCAGGCGGGCTCGGACGAGATCCTTTCCCGCATGAACCGCAGATACACCGCCGAGAAATACCTCGAACGGGTCGCGAAAATCCGCGCGGCGGTCCCGGACGTCTCCCTCACATCGGACATCATCGTCGGCTTCCCCGGCGAGAGGGAGGAGGACTTCGAAGCGACGCTCGCAATGATGCGGGCTGCGCGGTACGACATGGTCTACTCCTTCATCTACTCCCCGCGCCGAGGCACCCCCGCCGCCTCGATGCCGGATCAGGTGCCGCGCGAGGTCTCCTCGGCCCGCATGGAACGGCTGCTTCGCCTCGGCGCCGAGATCGCGGACGAGCGCAACGCCAGATTCGTCGGCAGGACGCTGCGCGTGCTCGTCGAGGACGTCTCGAAGAACGAGCCGGAAAAGCTCACGGCCCGCGGCGATCCGGTCCGCCCGATCCATTTTGCCGGGCCCGGGGACCTCATCGGGCAGTTCGTATGGGTGAAGATCACCGAAGCGAAGACGTACTGCCTCGAAGGGGAGCTCGCCGGAATCGGGTGAAGAACGAACCGTCATCCGTTGAGAAAGAAAAAAAGAAAGGATAAGCTCATGAACGAAACCCTCTCGGAGGAGATGCTCTCCCTCATCAACGCACTCGGCGCGCTGGTCAAAGCCGACCCGCGCTGCGCGGAAATCGAAAAAACCATCGAGGAATACGAGCGCGCGGAGGATCTGAACACCCTCGTCTCCGAATACAACGAGCAGCAGAATTTCCTCGCCGCCGCATACAACCGTCCCGAGGCGATCAGCGACGAATTCAAGCAGTCCGTGCAGGAGCGCATCGACGCCCTCTACGACGAGATCACCGCGCACCCGGCCTACGTCGCGTACGTCGAGGCGAAAAATGCCTTCGACGAGCTGACGAACGCGATCTACGGCGAACTGCAGTTCGCGATCACCGGACAAAGACCGTGCGCCCATGACTGCGCGTCGTGCGCGTCGAAGTGCCATTCCGCGAACTGATAAGCAGCCGGCAAAAGAAAGAAGCGAGGCGGAAATCCGCGGCCCGGATTTCGGAAAAGAGGTTCCCGTATGACCCCGATGATGCAGCAGTATTTTGAAGTGAAGAATCAATACCCCGATTTCATCCTGTTTTACAGGCTCGGGGACTTTTACGAGATGTTTTTCGAGGACGCGCAGATCGTCTCGGCCGAGCTGGACCTGACCCTCACGGGCCGGGACTGCGGCGAGGATCAGCGCGCGCCCATGTGCGGGGTCCCGTATCATTCCGCGGAGACCTACATCGGCAAGCTGATCGAAAAGGGCTACAAGGTCGCGATCTGCGAGCAGATGGAGGACCCGAAGCTCGCGAAGGATCTCGTGAAGCGCGAGGTCATCCGCATCATCACCCCCGGCACCCTCATCGAAACCGACCTTCTGAACGAAAAAGCGAACAACTACCTCGCGACGGTCTACTTCGACGGGGATTCCGTCGGGCTGTGCTTCGCCGACATCTCCACGGCCTACGTGGCGGCGACGGCGTTCCGCGACCGGTTCACGGAGGACGCCGTCATCAGCGAGCTCTCGACCTATTCTCCGCGCGAGATCCTCATGAACGTCCCGGCCAAGTCCCTGCCGAAGGTGGCGGAGCACATCCGGGACCGCCTCGGCGCGCTGCTCACGGAGGCCGCCTCCGACTTCTTCGATCCCGACGCGTCCGCCGCGCGCGCGGAAGAGCAGTTCGGGATGGAGGTCACCGCCGGACGTCCCCGGACCGCCCTCGTCGCCGTCGGAGCCGCCCTCAAATACATCCGCGACACGCAGATGAAGGACATTTCGTATCTGCGCGAGCTGAACGTCTACGAGACCTCGCAGTTCCTCGAAATGGACCTCGCGACGCGGCGCAATCTCGAGCTGACCGAGACGATGCTCACCAAGGAAAAGCGCGGGTCGCTGCTGTGGGTCCTCGACAAGACGAACACCTCGATGGGCGCGCGCCTCCTCAGGCAGTGGATCGAACACCCCCTCACGAACGTCGCCCAGATCCTGAAGCGCCAGCAGGCCGTCGCGGAGCTCGCCGACAACTTCATGCTGCGGGAGGATCTGCGGGACAAGCTCTCCCCGGTCCTCGACCTCGAGCGGCTGATCACCAAGGTCTCCTACGGCACGGCGGGCGGACGCGATCTCCGCGCCATCGCCCAGACCATCGCCGTCGTCCCGGAACTCAAATCCATGCTCTCGACCCTCGAGGCGGGCGCGCTCTCCGAGATCCTCACCGACCTCGACGACCTCGCCGACGTGTACGACGCGATCGACCGGGCCGTCGTCGAGAATCCCCCCTTCGTCATCCGCGAGGGCGGCATCCTCAAGGACGGCTATCACGCCGACGTCGACGAGCTGCGGTATATCATGTCGAACGGCAGGGAGTGGATCAAATCCGCCGAGCAGCGGGAGCGGGAGAAGACCGGGATCGCGAAGCTCAAGATCGGCTACAACCGCGTCTTCGGCTATTACATCGAGACGCCCCGGTCCGCCGCGTCCGAGGTCCCGGAGGGCTACGTCCGCAAGCAGACCCTGTCCGACAAGGAGCGGTACATCACCGACGAGCTCAAGGACATGGAGGCGACGATCCTCGGCGCGGACGACCGGCTGAAGGCCCTCGAATACGACCTCTTCGTCGCGCTGCGGTCCGCGGTGGACGCCGAGAGCGCGCGCATCCGCCAGACCGCGCAGGCGCTCGCGAAGCTCGACGTCTTCCTCTCCCTCGCCGACTGCGCCGCGCAGAACTCCTACGTCTGCCCGACGGTCGACGCGTCGGACATCGTGGACATCAGGAACGGGCGGCATCCCGTCGTCGAAAAATTCGTCGAGGATTCGTACTTCGTCCCGAACGACGCGTACCTCGACACCGGCGAGAGGCGCCTGATGCTCATCACCGGCCCGAACATGGCGGGCAAATCGACCTACATGCGGCAGACCGCGCTCATCATCCTCATGGCGCAGCTCGGCTCCTTCGTCCCGGCGACCTCGGCACGCATCGGCGTCGTCGACCGGCTGTTCACCCGCGTCGGGGCGTCGGACGATCTCGCGTCCGGACAGTCGACGTTCATGCTCGAGATGAAGGAAGTGGCTTCGATCCTGGCCAACGCGACGAAGAACAGCTTCATCGTCTACGACGAGATCGGGCGCGGCACGTCGACGTACGACGGCATGAGCATCGCGCGGGCGGTCGCGGAATACACCGCGGGGAAGAAGCTCGGCGCGAAGACCATGTTCGCGACGCACTACCACGAGCTCACCGACATGGAGGGCACGGTCCCCGGCGTCGTCAACTGCAACGTCGCGGCGAAGAAGCGCGGAGAGGACGTCACCTTCCTGCGCAAGATCGTGCCGGGCCCGGCGGACGACAGCTACGGGATCGAGGTGGCGCGGCTCGCGGGCGTCCCCGGGGAGATCACCCGGCGCGCGAAGGAGGTCCTCGCCGAGCTCGAAGGGAAGCGCGCCGCGGGCGGAGAAAAACCCGCGAAGCAGAATCCGGCGGACGGCATGGAGAGCAGGAACCTTTCCTTCGCCGACGCCGCCGCGGACGAGATCAAGGAAGCCCTCCGCCGGACCGACATCAACACCCTCACCCCGATCGAAGCCCTGAACCTGATTTACGAATGGAAGAGAATGCTGTAATATGGGAAAAATCAACCTCTTATCCTTTGAGGTCGCCAACCTCATCGCGGCGGGCGAGGTCGTCGACCGGCCCTCCTCCGCGGTGAAGGAGCTCCTCGAAAACGCCGTCGACGCGGGCGCGGGTGCCGTCACCCTCGAGATCCAGCGCGGGGGCGTCTCCTTCATCCGCGTCACCGACAACGGCTGCGGCATCGAAAAGGACGACCTCATCCCCGCCGTCACCCGTCATTCGACCTCGAAGATCCATACCGCCGCGGACCTCGATTCGATCCTCACCCTCGGGTTCCGCGGAGAGGCGCTCGCCGCCATCGCGTCCGTGTCGCGCCTGCGCATCTTTTCGAAGATCCCGGGACAGGGGATGGGCGCCGTCCTCACGGTCGAGGGCGGGCAGGTCGTCTCGGTCGAGGACACCGGATGCGCGGACGGGACCACCGTCATCGCCGAGGATCTCTTCTACAACGTCCCGGCGCGGCGCAAATTCCTCAAAAAGGATTCCACGGAGGGGATCGCCATCGGCGCGGTCGTCGAGAAGATCGCGCTCTCCCACCCGGAGGTCTCCTTCAAGTTCATCTCCGACGGCGAGATCAAGTTCCTCACGTCCGGGAACGGGGACCTCAGAGAGACGATCTGGGCCCTTTTCGGACGCGACACCGCGCGGCGAGCCCTGCCCGCTGACCGGCGGGAAAACGGGATCCGCGTCCACGGCTTCGTGTCGGAATCCGATATGACCCGCTCGAACCGGAACATGGAGAACTTCTTCATCAACGGGCGCTACATTAAATCGAAGACCGCGTCGGCCGCGTTGGAACAGGCCTACGCCTCGCGCATCCCGGCGGACAAGTTCCCCTTCTGCGTCCTCAACATCGAGCTCAACCCCGCCGCCGTCGACGTGAACGTGCACCCGGCGAAGCTCGAGGTCAAGTTCGCGAACGAAAAGCTCATCTTCGACGCGGTCTACTATGCCGTCCTCTCGGCGCTCGAAAAGGAGGTCCGCCGCCCGCAGTTCCCGATTGCCGGAGAACCGGAGGAGCAGCCCTTTGCGCCGCCCGCGAAAAAAACCGAGGACCCGCAGAATGCCTTCCTCCCGATGGACAGGCGGCCGGAAAAGCCGAAGCAGATCCGCCTGTCCGATCTTCCCGGCAGTTTGCCGGGCAATTTGCCGGACGGGCACGGGACCGCCGAAGCGCCGCCCGCCGCGAAGGAGGAGATCGTCGAAGCGCACCGCGCGGCCGCCGGGAACATCCGGGCCGCCTCCGAGGCCTTCGCCGCCTACCGGAAGGAGCATCCCGAAAGCGGGGAACCGACCCCCGCCGAGATCGCGTCCGCACTGCTGCAGACCGGGCCCGTCCCGGGGAAGCCCGGGGTGCCGGAGCCTGCCGCCGCGCAGACGGACGAGACGCCGGCCGCCGCTCCCGCGGAAGACCCCTATGCCGTCTATGACCGGGACATCCGGCCGGGCGACATCCCCGAATATACCCTCATCGGCGAGGCGTTCAGCACCTACCTCCTCGTGCAGCTCGACGACCGGATCCTCATGATCGACAAGCACGCGGCCCACGAGCGGATCATCTTCGACGAGCTATGCCGCAGGCTCCGCCGCCACCTCGAAAGCCCGGCCGCCGCGGGGGGACAGATGCTCCTCACGCCCCTGACGCTGGACGTCTATACCGCCGAGGCCGACGCCCTGAACGACTACCGCGACCGGATCGAGGCCGTGGGGTTCGCGTTCACTCTCAACAAGAAGAGCGTTTCCCAGTGGACCGCCGAGATCACGCAGATCCCGGAATCTCTCGACGGCCCCGCCGCCCTCGCCCTCTTCGAGACCCTCGCCTCCCGGCTGTCCGACGCCACGGGAACGGTCGAATCGGCCGCCGCGGGCTTCTTCGAGACGAGGCTCTGGCAGGCGTCGTGCAAGGCCGCGATCAAGGGCGGACGGCTGTACGACACGGCGTCGGTCAAGTGGATCTGCGACCGGTTATTGCAGAAGCCCGACGAGCGCGGCGCGGTCATCCGGACCTGTCCCCACGGCCGTCCGGTGGCCTTCGAGATCCGCAAATCCGCCATCGACCGGCAGTTCGGAAGGCTGGGCTGAGCCGCCGCGGACGAAACCGGAAAGCCTTCTCCGGCCTCCGCGCAGCCGCTGTCATTCATAATTCTTAATTCTGAATTCCCCTCAAGGAGTCACCATGTACATTCTCGATAAAACCGACCCGAAAAGCGCGGCGCGGCGCGGACGCCTCCTCACCCCGCACGGCACCATCGAGACCCCCGTCTTCATGAACGTCGCCACCAGCGCTGCGATCAAGGGCGGCGTCTCCGCGTTCGATCTGCGCGAGGTCAAGTGCCAGGTCATGCTGTCCAACACCTATCACCTGCACATCCGTCCCGGCGACGCGCTCATCCACGGGCAGGGCGGCCTGCAGCGGTTCACCGGGTGGGACGGTCCCATCCTCACCGACAGCGGCGGCTTCCAGGTCTTCTCCCTCGCGGGCCTGCGCAAGATCAAGGAAGAGGGCGTCACGTTCGCCTCGCACATCGACGGGCGGCGCATCTTCATGGGCCCCGAGGAGAGCATGCGCATCCAGTCCCACCTCGGCTCGACCATCGCGATGGCCTTCGACGAGTGCATCGAAAACCCCGCTGAATACAACTACGTCAAGCGCTCCTGCGAACGGACCGCCCGCTGGCTCGCCCGCTGCAAAGCCGAGCTGGACCGCCTGAACGAGCTGCCGGGGACCGTCAATCCCGGTCAGATGCTTTTCGGCATCAATCAGGGGAGCACGTATGCCGATCTGCGCATCCGGCACATGGAGACGATCCGCGAACTCGATCTCCCGGGCTACGCGATCGGCGGTCTGGCTGTCGGCGAGGAGACCGAGGAGATGTACCGGATCATCGAAGCCGTCGAGCCGTATATGCCGAAGGACAAGCCGCGGTATCTCATGGGCGTCGGCACGCCGCTCAACATCATCGAGGGCGTGCACCGGGGGATCGACTTCTTCGACTGCGTCATGCCCTCCCGCAACGCGCGCCACGGCAACCTCTTCACGTGGGGCGGCAAGATGAACCTCCTCAACGAGAAGTACGCCGAGGACAGCCGCCCGATCGACGAGGCGTGCGGATGCCCCGCCTGCCGGAAGCACTCCCGCTCCTACATCCGCCACCTCATCAAGGCGAAGGAGATGCTCGGGATGCGGCTGGCCGTGCTGCACAACCTGTATTTTTACAACGACCTGACCGAAAAGATCCGCGCCGCCCTCGACGAGGACCGGTACGAGGAATTCTATCAGCACTACCGGAGGATCCTCGGGGAGAGGAATCCGGACTGACACCCGTCCCGGGGGCGTTTCAGAGAGGCGGAACCGACATGAAATTTTATCGCGGTATATCGACCGATCCGTATTTCAACCTCGCGGCGGAGCAATATCTTCTGGATACGGAGGACGGGGAGATCTTCATGCTCTGGCGAAACGTCAGATCGGTGATCCTCGGACGGAACCAGAATGCCTATGCGGAGGTCAATCTCCCGTTCGTCGAGGAAAACGGCATCCCGGTCGTGCGCCGTCTGACGGGGGGAGGCACGGTGTTCCACGACCTCGGGAACCTGAACTTCACCTTCATCGTGCCGCGCGCGCAGTGTCCGGAGCTGGATTTTGCCCGCTTTGCACGCCCCGTGGCGGAGGTCCTCTGCGAGCTCGGCGTTCCGGCGGAACTCTCCGGGCGCAACGATCTCGTCGCGGGCGGCCGCAAGATCTCCGGCAACGCGCAGTGCGTCTGGCGGGACAAGGTCATGCACCACGGGACCCTTCTGGTCGACGCCGATCTCTCCTTTCTGGAGGGTGCGCTGCGGGCGGACGCGGACAAGCTGAAGAGCAAGGGGATCAAAAGCGTCCGCTCCCGGGTGGGGAATCTCTCGGAATTTGTGCCGGGGCTCGACGCCGAAGGACTCGCGCGCCGTCTGGAGGACCGCATCCTCGACGGTGTCGGAGACTTTCCCGCGGCGGAGAGGGCGGTTTTCACGGAGGAGCAGCGGGCGGGGATCGAAACGCTGGCGCGGGAAAAATACCGGACGTGGGAATGGAATTTCGGCGCGTCCGGGACCTTCGGGCAGAACGTGAAGCGGCGGTTCCCCTACGGATGCGTGGAGCTGTCCTTCGAGGCGGAGCACGGCGTTCTGACCGGCGTGCGCATGACGGGCGACTTTTTCGGCATCCGCCCGGTTCGGGAACTGGAATCCGCCCTTCTCGGATGCCGGCTGATCCGGAGCGAGCTTGCCGGACGGCTCGAAGCGGTCGGGCAGTACGTTCACGGCGCGTCCCCGGACGAGATCGCGGAAATGTTTGAAGGATAGGGGATCCCGGACGCAAATTCCCGATTTGGGGGAGAAAGAGAGGCTGCGCGCCATGATCGTATTTCTCAACGGCCCGTCCTCGTCGGGCAAGACCACGCTGTCGCGGAATCTGCAGAAGATCTGGCCGCGGCCGCTGTACTTCCTCTCCTACGATTCGGTCGACGCGCACATGGCCCCCTTCCGGTACGCGGGGCATCCGTTCCCCGATCCGGAGAGGCCGGGAGAAGCGCTTGACGAGGTCTGCGACTTTCTCACGGTGATGACCCTTGCCGCGGCGGCGATCGATCGGTCGGGCAGGGACGCCGTGATCGACAACTGCCTCTTCGATACGGAGGAGCTGTACGCCGAAACGCTGCGCCTGACGGCGTCGTGCGACGCGTTCTGGGTGCGGATCGACATCGGCCCGGACGAACTCAACCGCCGCGAGCGGGAACGCGGAGACCGTGCGATCGGCAAGGCGGCATGGCAGCGGGCGCATCTCACCCCGAAGGAGGACGCGGCGTACGATCTGATCCTCGACGGGGAGGCGCCTTCGGAAGAGAACGCGCGCATCCTCCTCGAAGCGGCGCGCAAACACAGTTCGGAGAGAGGGAGAACGGATGAAGACGAAGAAAACCGGGGCGGATGAGCGCGAAGAGCCGGTCCGGGACCACCGCGGACACCGCCGGCGAATGGCGAAACGCTTTGCCGAGACGGGATTTGACGGCTGGCGGGAGCACGAGATCCTCGAGCGGCTCCTGTTCGAGGTCCTGCCGCGGCGCAACACCAACGAAACGGCGCACGCGCTGATCCGCGCCTTCGGATCGCTGCGCGGCGTGCTGCTGGCGGATCCGCGGGCGCTCGAGCGGGTCCCCGGGATCGGACCGGTCTCGGCGAAGTGGCTTGCGGGGCTGCTCCCGCGCTTCACGGAGGATCTGCTTGCGGCGCTGAAGAAGACGCGGCTCGCAGACGGAGGGCTTCTCATCCTCGCCGACTGGTTCCTCCGGTATCTCGGCTGTCCCGCGGTCTTTGTCTCACTCTCCCCGGACGGCGTTCTGCTCGGCGCGCGGCCGGCGGACGACGCAGACGGCGAAACGATCCCGACGGACGCGCAGACCGTCCTTCTGATCCGCGAAGCGGACGCCGCGCCCCGCCTGATCCGTTCGCTCGCCGCATGCCTGGATCCGAGGCCGGACCGGGTCTTCGCGCTCACGGGAAAGCGGGAGCTGAGGGAATACGGCCTGTGCGCGGAGGCGGCTGGAAAAGGCAGGCGTTGATGCGGAAGGGGCTGTTGCACTTGCTCTTTTTGCAAGATGGCCAAGCAGCTTTAAAACCGGGTCCCGGATATTGAAATGACACCGCTGCACATTGTCTATTCCGCAGGGAATCTCTCCGAACCGGAAAACGGAGGCAGAGAATTGGTGACAATGTCATTGACAGCGTGTCCGTCATTGTCCACGGTTTCTATCGTGCTCCCCAATTTCGGAGAGATTGCCGCGTCGCGATTCTCAGGAATCGCTCCTCGCAATGACAAGCTGAAGCTGGGTAGGGAAGAAAACCGGCACCAGGTTTGTTTTCACAACGGTCCTTTCTTTCAGCGTGCGGCGGGAGAAAAATTCACACAATCGTGTGGATTTTCCTCCCTTTTTTGGGTTATACTGATATAGATTGTCTTGAAAGTACGGCGGTTTTTCCATGCTCCAGCTTGACCGGATCACCAAGATCTACCCCTCCGGCGAGGTCGTCGCCCTGGACGGCGTCACCCTTGCCTTCCGACCGAACGAATTCGTCTCCGTCCTCGGCCCCTCCGGGTGCGGCAAGACGACCCTTCTGAACATTATCGGCGGTCTCGACCGCTATACCGCCGGGGAACTGTACGTCCGGCACGTCCCGACGGCGAGGTTCGGCGACCGCGACTGGGATGCCTACCGCAACCACTCCATCGGCTTCGTCTTCCAGTCCTATAACCTCATCCCCCACCAGTCCGTGCTGGCCAACGTCGAGCTCGCCCTCACCCTGTCCGGCGTCTCGAAGGCCGAACGGCGGCAGCGCGCGCGGGAAGCCCTCGAGGCCGTGGGCCTGGGCGATCAGCTGAAAAAGAAGCCCCCGCAGCTTTCCGGCGGCCAGATGCAGCGCGTCGCCATCGCCCGGGCGCTCGTCAACGATCCCGACATCCTCCTCGCCGACGAGCCCACCGGCGCGCTCGACTCGGAGACCTCCCTGCAGGTCATGGAGATCCTCAAAAAAGTGGCCGAGAAGAAGCTCATCATCATGGTCACGCACAACCCCGACCTCGCCGAGCGGTATTCCACCCGGATCATCCGCCTCCTCGACGGCCGCGTG
>JAEEGL013628820.1_pt1 | contig 12985 bp, 11 predicted proteins | sample 9134231 | NCBI WGS metagenome assembly JAEEGL01 (sample SAMN16246548, study PRJNA631951) | gut metagenome | biome: gut microbiome; feature: rumen; material: fiber-attached | host: Bos | place: Iran: Karaj | collected 2018-10 | reverse complement strand
TACTTAACAGGAATACCAGCTTTTTCTATTTCCATACACATTTCGCTGCGGCATTCAAAGCTTGTGTCCAGCGGTTTTGCAACGTGGTAGGCCTTTTGCGAACCAATTACGTTTCCGTAGCCCTGATTAAAGGTGTTCCATGGAGCCTGATCTGCGTCAATTTCTGCGGCGATGCGGTTGTGGCTTACATCCCAGGCAACGTCATCAAAAAGATAGAACTCAAATTCAGGAAGAATAAGCATTTCGTCTGCAATGCCTGTATCCTTCATATACTGCTCGGCAGCAAGTACAATATTACGCGGATACTGGGCCAGAGGACGGTTTTCCGGATAATCAATAATCATTGCGTTTCCTGTCATAGAGAGTGTCGGAATTTCGCAGAAAGGATCTATAAGAGCAGTGTCCGGGTCCGGAATAAATACCATGTCAGACTTTTCTACAACTGCATAACCATAGTTAGAAGCGTCAAAGCCAACGCCGTCCTTCATTGTGTCTTCATTAAAGTTTTGTGCGGGAATAGTAACGTGACGGAACTGTCCGTTAATATCAACCATTTTAAAATCGACCATTTTGATGTCATTGTCTTTGATCATTTGCATGACATCTTTTGCTGTTTTTGCCATTTTTAATACCCCATTGTATTATTTTTTTGTTCTTTAATTGTAAGGCACTAAAAGGGACTTGTCAAAAAGAAAATGACAACCTGCATATCATGTGCTATACTAACCGCATGATATTTAGAGCAAAGAATATAAAGGATTTAGTGGAGTAAATTATGCTGTTTTTTTCAATTATAGTATATGCCGCATTTGGAATTATGTGTCTGTTTTTTATTATTTCCGGTGTAAAAAAGATTAAGGAAGTAAAACAAAGCGCTGAACTTTCTGATTTATATGTAGACGAAAAAGCCCACGATCAGGCAATTAAAGAATCCAAAAGCTTTGAACTTAATTATTTTGACAGAGTGCGTAACGGCGAACAAACCCAGCAGTTTCTTGCAATAGCCGGACAACAGGCCAGTGCTATGCTGCGAAGCCTTTTATGTGCAGAGGGTATTCCTTCTTATGCAGAAAACGAACACATTAATGCAATGTATTCATTGACTAATCTTACCGCTTCGTCTTTTGCAATAAAGGTTTTTATTCTTGTTGCAGATTACGATCGTGCTTACGAAATTGTAAGTGATTTTCTTTCTAAACAGGAAAAAATACAGGAAAAAGAAGATGCAGAAGGCCAGGAAGAATCTGTAGAAAAGACAGTTACAAAGGCTGCCGGCGCTGTTATGACAGGTTTGTTTTTTATGCCAATGCCCGATGGCTCCGAACTCAAACCCATGGGCGTTACCATTCTTCCTAAGGTATAATTGTATACATAGCCAATATGGAATAGTGTGCAGGGCTTGCGCAGTATAAATAGAAAAAACTTATATTGTGACTGGGAGCCACTATATAACCTTTCTTTTTATTTATAATGCGCAAGCCATACCCCAATATGACAATTTCTTGACAATTTTACAAAATGTATTAAAATAAAATTCCGTAATGAAAAACGGATTTGACAACGAAAAGTATTTAAAGATTCAATCAGAACACATTAAGGAAAGGATTGCCAAGTTTGGCGATAAACTTTATCTGGAATTTGGCGGAAAGCTTTTTGATGATTATCATGCGGCCCGCGTTCTTCCAGGCTTTCAACCCGACAGTAAATTAAAAATGCTCATGCAGCTTGCCGACGTTGCAGAAATTGTAATTGTCATAAGTGCTGTTGATATTGAAAAAAACAAGATTCGCAGCGATCTGGGCATTACCTACGATAAGGATGTATTGCGTCTGCGTGATGAATTTCAGAACCGCGGACTCATGGTAGGCAGCGTTGTAATTACACACTATACAGGTCAGGAAGCAGCTAAAATGTTCCGAGCCCGTCTTAAGAAGATGGGAATCAAATCCTACTATCATTATACAATTCCGGGTTATCCTTCTAATGTTGCACTCATAGACAGTGATGAAGGCTATGGAAAAAATGATTATATAGAAACCACCCGCCCTCTGGTAGTAATAACTGCTCCTGGCCCGGGTTCTGGAAAAATGGCCACCTGTTTGAGTCAGCTGTATCACGAAAACAAGCGCGGAGTAAAGGCCGGTTATGCAAAGTTTGAAACCTTCCCAATCTGGAATCTTCCGCTAAAGCATCCTGTAAATCTTGCCTATGAAGCAGCTACCGCCGACCTGAATGATGTAAACATGATAGATCCATGGCATCTTGAAGCCTATGGAAAAACTACTGTAAATTACAACCGCGATATAGAAATATTCCCTGTTCTGGATGCAATTTTTAAGGGTATTTATGGTAAAAATCCTTATAAATCGCCTACAGACATGGGTGTAAATATGGCAGGCTTTTGTATTGTAAATGATAAAGTCTGCAGAGAAGCCAGTCGCCAGGAAATTATCCGCCGTTACTATGCAACCCTTAACCGCTACATGGATGGTAATGCAACAGAAGAAGAAATTAATAAAATTGAACTTCTTATGCAGCAGGAAAAAATTTCTACCGACGAACGCCGCGTAACGGTTGCTGCAAAAGAACGTGCCGCCAAGTCCAAATCCATCTGTGCCGCCATTGAACTGGCCGACGGAACAATTATTACCTCTGAAACAACAGACTTGCTTGGTACAAGTGCTGCGCTTATTCTAAACGCAACAAAGCATCTGGCTGGTCTGGATCACAAACTCAAGCTTATTCCAAAAGAAATGATAGAACCAATTCAGGAAATGAAGGTAACCTATCTTAGCGGAAACAATCCGCGCCTTCATACAGACGAAGTTCTTGTTGCTCTTGCCATGCTTTCTAAAGATGATGAAAACTGTAAAAAAGCAATTGCCCAGCTGCCTAATTTGCGGGGCTGCCAGGTTCACACAAGTGTAATGTTAAGCGAAGTTGACCGAAAAATCTTTAAAAAGCTTGGTGTAGATCTTACCTGCGAGCCGGTAAGCAAAAAGCAAAAGCCGCTGATTGGATAAGCCATTGCGAGCACCCAAATGCTTGCGTCATTGCGAGTGCAGCGCGGCAATCCACTTTTTAATTGACAAAAACACCTCATTTTGTCATAATCGCAATACTACTGTCATGCTGAACTTGTTTCAGCATCTGTATTATCCATTTAATATGAGATTCCGAAACAAGTTCGGAATGACAATTTTTATTCAGGAGTTCTCTTATGGAAAAAAATGTTTCACTTACACGTAAATTGGTTTTAACAGGAGCCTTGAGTGCCCTTATAATTGTGCTTGGAATTACAAAGCTTGGTCTTATTCCTCTTGGACCTGCTGCAAGCATCACAATTCTTCATGTACCTATTATTCTGGCTGCATGCCTTTGCGGTCTTCCTTCTGCACTTTTTACGGGTGCTGTTTTTGGAATTATGTCTCTTGTTCAGGCTGCAATGAGCCCAAGCGGTGTTCTTGATCCTCTTTTTGTAAACCCGCTTTGTTCAGTTTTGCCACGTATGCTCACAGGTTTGATTGCCTGGGCTTTGTGGTTTGTATTTAATAAAATTCCTAAGATGCCAAAGGCCGTTAGTGCCGGTATTACAGCCTTTCTTTCTACAGTATGCCACACTCTGCTGGTAATTGGCTGTCTCTACCTTTTTGCCGGAACTGCCGTAAAAGATGGAATGGGCGGCGCCGGTTATTTTGCCGTAATTGCAATGCTTGCCCCACAGGCCGCACTCGAAGCTGCAGCTGCAACAATTATCTGTGCCGCAGTTTATGTAGGCCTTTTTGTTTCAGGCAAACGCAAATCTAAGCTTTCGCAGGAAGCAGAAGAGTAGGTGGATTACTGCATCACGCTCAATGACAAAATGTAACTATTCCCTATTCCCTAAAGTATGCTATAATAAAGGGAAAGGGGGAACCCCATGAGAATCGTAATTGTTGGAGCGGGATTTACCGGAATACAGCTGGCAAAGCTCCTTATTAATGAAAAAAATGAAGTTGCACTTATAGACAATGATGAAGAAACAATCAGGCATGCACAGAATCTGCTTGATTGTACCGTTGTCTGTGCCGATGGAAATAATCTTGAAACGCTTGAAGATGTTGGCATTGCAAAGGCCGACGCTCTTGTCTGCGTAACCTCTTCTGATGAAGTTAATATGATTACCTGTTCGCTCGTGGATGCAGTGTATCCTGATGTGCTTAAAATTGCACGCGTGCGAAACTATGCCTACTATGTAAATACTGCCAAAGCCGAAAAAAAGCATTCCGGCGAATTTGGCGGCAAGCACAGGCCTCTTTATGGTATTAACTATATGATTCATCCGGACGTAGAAGCTGCCGATGCCATTGTTCAGGCAGTAGAAAACGGTGCGGTTGGAAATGTTATTACCTTTGATAACTGTGATCTTGAAATTGCCCGTATCCTTGTAAATAAAGACAGTGTCTTTGACGGAATTACCCTTAAAGAAATTCGCAGCAAAACCGAAATTAAATTTCTTGTTGCCTATGTTGATAAAGAAGGAGTTACTTCGCTGCCAAGTGGAGATACGGTAATTAATGCAGGAAACACGCTTGGTGTTCTGGTAGACAAAAATGATATTAATGCGCTGCTTGAGCTGTGTGGCTCTGTTCAGCGGGAACTTAAAAAGGTTGTGCTCATTGGTGCCGGTCGTATAGGTACAATTATTGCCGACAAGCTTATTCAGAAAAAAGCGTCTGCCTTTGCAAGACTGTTTGGCGGTGCAAAAAACCGTCATACCCAGGACTTTGTAATTATTGACAGTGATGACGCTCTTGCCAAAGCGGCTGCCGAACGATTTCCTGATGCTCGGGTTTTATGTGCCGACGCTTCTGATGAAAATCTTTTGCGCGAAGAAGGGCTTACAAACTTTGACCTTGCAATTTGTGCAACCCACAATCATGAGCTTAATATGATTCTTGCCGCTTATCTTGAATCTTTGGGAGTGGGCCAGTCTGTTGGTCTTGTACGCAGTCATGACTTTGTAGAAATAAGCGAAAAACACCTTGGCGTAGATGTAGCAATTCCTCTGCGCGACTCGGTTGTAGATTCTATTATGAGTCACCTGCGCGGCAAGTCTGTAAAAGAGATTCATACCGTAACAACCGGCGAGCTTGAAATTGTTGAATGTGAAATTACAGCAGGCTCAAAGGTTACCGGAAAATCTTTGCGGGATATTGCAGATCCGGGTTCCTTCCTTGTTTTGCTTGATAAGAAGCTTGGGGCAGGAGGCTACACAATCCCGGGTGGTGACACTCAGATTACAGCCGGAGACCATGTGGTTCTTATAACCAAGTCCGAAAACAGCAGCAAGATACTTACTTATTTTGCTGGAAAACAATAGGCGGCCCGCTATGTTCTTTATAAACTTTTTAAAACTTTCAACCATGCTTCTTGCAATTGTTGGTGCCACCTTTGTAATTCCTTTGTCTGTTGCCCTTTATTATGGCGAAACCCAGATGATTCTTCCTTTTGTCATTCCTATGGTGATTAGTCTGGTTTGTTGTTTTGCGGTAAATCTTCCTACAAGAAAAATAAAGTTTTCAATGTCTATCAGACAGACCTTTGTAATTGTTGCCATGTCCTGGGTAATAATGTCCTTTATGGGCAGCATTCCCTTGTTTTTCAGCGGATGCTTTGCTTCGTATGTTGATGCACTTTTTGAAAGTGTAAGCGGATTTACTACAACAGGTGCAACAATTTTGTCAGAGGTAGAAAGCCTTCCCCGTTCAGTAAATATGCTGCGTTGTCTTACACACTGGATTGGTGGTATGGGAATTGTAACCCTTACAGTTGCTCTTTTGCCGCTGATTGGAGTAGGAGGCTTTCAGCTTATAAAGGCAGAAACAACCGGCCCCGAAAAAGGCAAGGTAACAGCCAGAATCACAACAACTGCAAAGGTACTCTGGCTCATTTATCTGGGCTTTACAGTTGCAGAAACTCTAGCCCTTAAAATTGCCGGTATGGATTTTATAGATGCCCTTTCTCATTCTTTTGCAACCCTTGGAACCGGTGGTTTTTCTACAAGGAATTCTTCTATAGGAACTTATAATTCTGTAGCCATAGAAATTATTACGACTCTGTTTATGTTTTTTTCGGGCATAAACTTTAGTCTGTATTTTTACCTTGGCACCGGAAAAATAAAAGATTTTTTTGACAATGTAGAGTTTAAAGCCTATATAGGAATTCTCTTAACTTCTATTATTGCAATTACCCTGAGCATAATTCCTTATTACGGTGGTTTTGGAAAAAGTCTGCGATATTCAACTTTTCAGGCGGTTTCCATTATGACAACAACCGGTTTTGGAACTGCAGATTATCTGCAGTGGCCTGTAATAGCCCAGTTCTTTCTTTTTATGCTGTTCTTTGTTGGCGGCTGTTCCGGTTCTACATCAGGTGGAATAAAGGTTGTGCGCTGGGTAGTTCTTGCCAAACAGCTGAATAACGAAACCAAACGCATGCTGCATCCTCACGGGGTATTTACAATCCGCCTTAACGGAAAAGTGAGCAGCAAGGAAATTGTTCTTAGCGTAACTTCGTTTATGTTCCTGTATTTTGTAGTTGCCGCCATAACAGTTTTTGTGGGCTGTATTGGAAATCTTGATATTTTGAGTTCTGTGACAGGTGCAATGAGTATGGTTGGTAACGTTGGTCCGGCCTTTGGACTTCTTGGTCCAACTGCAAACTATGGTGCGCTACCGGCCTTTGTAAAGTTGTGGTACTGCTTTGCCATGCTGGCAGGTCGTCTTGAGCTTTATACAATGATAATATTTTTCCTTCCAAGTTATTGGAAGAAATAAAGATTGTGCCGCATGCTTACCGAGATTTTTGCTTTGCAAAAACTCGCGGGTCAGGCCCGACAATGACATTACATTTTTGTCATTTCCGGGCTTGACCCGGGAATCTATTACAACGAGGAGTACTTTATGTCAGACTTAACAATTCGTTTTTATTCAAAAACCTTGTGCAGAGATGTTTCGTTTCTTATGGTTATTCCTAACGATATCCGCATGGATTATCCCCGCCAGGATCTAAAACGCACAGACCGCCCCATGAAAACACTTTTTCTTCTTCACGGGTATTCCGGCGCTGCCTTTAACTGGGTACCGGGTAATCTTGCAGAACAATATAATTTTGCTGTAGTAATTCCAAGTGGAGAAAACGGTTTCTGGCTGGATGGTCCTGCAACCGGCAGAAAATTTGCAAGCTTTGTTGGAGAAGAGCTTGTAGAATATATCCGCAAAACCTTTCATCTTGCAATGACTGCCGACGATACCTATCTTATGGGATTTTCTATGGGTGGTTTTGGTGCTCTGCACACAGCCTTTGCTTATCCCCAAACCTTTGGAAAAGCTGCGGCTCTTTCTTCTGCCTTGATTCATAATGAAGTTGCAAATATGAAGCCGGGACAGGGAAACAATATTGCAAATTATGATTACTATTATATGTGTTTTGGAGACCCTGCCGGTCTTGCACAAAGCGATAATAATCCGGAATTCCTGCTTAAAAAACAGATAGCAGCCGGTAAAAAACTCCCCGAAATTTATATGGCTTGTGGAACAGAAGACTTTTTGCTTGAACCAAACCGGGCCTTTCATAAGTTCCTGGAAGAACAGAAGGTTCCCCACACATATCTGGAAGGCCCCGGCATTCACGACATGAAATTCTGGCAGGAATATGCAGAAAAATTCATTCCTATGATGTTTTAATGCCCGAAAATGAGATATTAATACCCAAAAATCAGGTTTTAATACCAGTAAAATGGCAAAAAAAAATGTTTCAAGCAGCAAAAATTGTTTTACAATATCGTTTTTTTGCAATAAAATAGAAAGGTATGAGTTTATCGACCCGATTTCTGACAGAAGAAGATAAAGAAAAAATCAAACTCGCTGTTCAGCTTCATACTCCCATAGAAGTTATTTCTTATACCCTGCCCAGAGAAAAAGAAATGTACATATATGAAGTTCTGCAGGTCTTTCTTACCGAATGCCATCAGGAGCACATGACTGATAATCTCATATTCTGCCTTGGAGAACTTCTTACCAATTCAAAAAAAGCAAATACAAAACGAGTTTTCTTTAAGGAACATAACCTGGATATTAATAATGAAATGGATTACCACCAGGGAATGATAAGCTTTAAGGAAGACATGCTCAATAACCTGGAGCATTATCTTAAAGCTCAGGAACAGGCTGGTCTTTATGTAAAGCTCCTTCTGCAGCTTAATGATGAAGGAATAAAAATAGAAATCCGTAATAATTCAGTTCTTACAATTTTTGAACAGAAACGTATAAACGAAAAACTAAGGGCTTCTAAAAAATATACAGATCCAAAACAGGTTATTTCGCGGGTAATTGATCAGACAGAAGGCGCCGGACTTGGCATTATCATAATTGTTCTTATGCTGCAGAAAATCGGCCTTTCTCAAGAAAACTACAAGGTTTTTTCTTCTGAAACAGAAACAATAACCCAGATGTTCCTTCCGTTGAACGCCCAGATAAATGCTATAATGGATAATCTTTATGAAAAGTTTGTAGATGCCCTGGACACAATTCCTGTTTTTGACAATACACTGGCTTTGTATACACAGCTTGCAGAAAATGAAAAGACACCATCTTCTGAGCTCATAGATTTTATCTGCCGGGATGTAAGCCTGACTTCTGTTATATTAAAAGAAGTTTCTGCAAAAGGTCACAGCTGTTCAAAAGTGAGTCAGGCCTTTAATATTTTGGGAAGAGATGCTGTAAAAGAACTTCTTTCTGAGTCAAATAAAGGAATTCGTGTTATAAGTCAGGAGCAGGATACAAGACAATTGTGGAAGCATGGCTGCGATGTTGCCTTTTATGCTTACAATCTTGCCCAAAACTACAACAGCAGAAATCCTGAAAAGCCACTTGATCTGGAAACCGTTTATATCTGTGGACTTTTGCATGATATAGAATGTCTTTTGCTTGAGGTTGCTACAGAGGAACAAAAAGAAATTGTCCGCAAGCTGACAGAAACAATTGAAAACGGCGAACAGATATACAGAATGTTTGTTCAGGATTTTGGACACAGCCGCGGTTGTTATATGATTGCTCAAAAATGGGGATTGCCGCAGGATGCTGCAAAGGTTATTCATTATCATAATAATCCGGATCTTGTTCCTCAGGAAATAAAAGAACTGGTTTATACAGTTTATCTTGCAGATATTCTTCAATATTATAAGCAGGGAAAAGTTGAATTTTATCAGGTGAACGAAACAGTTTGCCGCTGGTTTAATATTCAGAATAAAGCAGAGCTTGATTTTATAGTTTCTAAACTGGAAGAAGCCCTTTAATTTTTCTGCAGGCTTTCTACCCATTTTTGCATAAGAATTCCAAACGCAACCCCAACATTAAGAGAAGCCTTTAAGCCTTTCATTGGAATTGTTACACGACCGTAGTCTGCCCGTTTTAGGGCTTCGGGGCTTACACCAAGCTCTTCCGAACCGATTATGCATATTCCCTGTTTTGGGAATTTAAATTCATTTATGTCAGTGCCGCCGGTTTCCAGGGCAAAAACAGGAAGGTCGGCAGGAAGTTCATCCAGAGCAGCGCGTGTCCACCCAAGAGTTTCTATGCAGCCCATACCGCTTCTTATCGCACGAGGTTGTTCAGGATCTACACAACACGGAGAAATATAAACCTTTTCGGCTCCCATTGCTTCTGCTGTACGGAAAATTGAACCAATATTAAAAGGAGAGCGTATATCTTCGGCATAAACGGCAACTCCGGGAAAAAAATCGCGCTGTTTTGTGGTCCCGTCGGCATTTACAGGCGGGGCATGCGGTGCAATAACCAGATCCCATTCTGCGGGAAAGGTGCCTATTATTGCCAGAAGATGATTCCGGGCGCAGTTGCAAAGGCGCAGTTCGTCCAACGGCTCCTGTTCAACAAGAGTTGTTAGTTCTCTGGCTGCTTCCGGCGGCAGTTTTGGGTCTTTGAGTAAAAGCCTGGTAATTTCTTTAATGTACTGAGCGCGGGGGAGTGTAGTAAAATTATATTCGGTGCCTTTTTCTGCAATTCCAAGAATATCGCGTTCAAGGGCACCAAAGGTCAGGGCGAGCTTGCGTCTTTTTTGTCCGCCTTCCAGTTGAAAAAGCTTTCCGGGTTCAATCATAAGATGGTGTGGGGCCGGCCCTAGTAAGCATTCTTTACAAAGTCAAAAATATCGTCTGTAGTCATGCTTCTTGGCAGATTATTTACAATATCAACCGGACGTACATCCTCTACCGCAAGAGAAAGCTGTTCAATAGAAAGCTGCAGATCCTTTAAGCGGGCCGGCAGATTAAACTTTGCAATCTTCTGACGGATATAATCAACAAACTGTTTGATTGCCGCTTCTCCGCTAACTTCTTCTGGAACAATTCTCATAATATGTGCCAGCTTTTCAAGGCGTGCAGCCTTAAACTGTGCTGCATCTTCTACAGAATAAGCAAGCAAAATAGAAGAAACAAGCGATTTATCAATCTTATAGCGCGAATTGATTGTGAGCCCAAGTAAAGAACAAAGCCCAAGAGAGCTGGAAGAGGTTGCAAGCGAAATCATGGAACCTGCCTGTGCAAGCAGAATTTCTTCCGGAGTTGTAATATCAAGACTTGGAGAGCCGTCCAGGGCATAAGAAAGCAGTTCAAGACCTTTTTCAACAAACATATCGCTAAAGAAGTTTGCTTTTTGACTCAAATAGGCTTCTATACCCATGCTCATTACTTCCATAGAAATAGAAGATTTCTGGTTATCAGTAAGAGTAAGCATGAGGTTAGGGTCAATTACAACAAGCTTGGTAAGATTACTCTGAACCCTCATTAATTTGAGCTGATGATTACGGGAATCTGTAACAGGAATCTGATTTGTAAATACAAAAGGTGTGCGGAACGTTGTTGGAACACAGATACATGGAATTGGATTTGTAGTAGGAAGTGCTCCGTCAACAAAATTATAAAAATCATGAACTTCGTTATAAAGAGCAGCAACACAACGGCCAACATTCATTGCTTTTGCGCCGCCACAGGCAATAATTCCGTGAACATGGCTTTCTTTGGCAAGGGCCAGGGCACGCTGAATTGTTTTGGTAGAAGTTCCTTCTGTAAGTTCATTAAAAACAAAATGGTCAAGCTTGCGGTCAACTAAAGCAGAAACAATTTTTTCCTGCATTTTAACTTCATTCAGGATAGGGTCCATAATTACCATATAACGGGAACCCCATTCCAAAGCCTGTATACCCAGCCGACTCACAGTATAAGAACCAAGTACAATATTAGGTGAAATTCTGAAAATAAAATCCTGCATTTTTAAACTCCTGTTTTTTACTCCTAGGGGCTTATTATACCATAAAATGCAGGAATTGTCATTTTAATTTATCTTGAACAAATCTACTTCTTCTTTAAGCTCAGACAAATTGCTCTGGTTTTCGTCACTTAAATTGCGGCAAAGCTCAACCGATTTTGTAATCTGATTTGAACCGGCTGCCATTTCGTTCATTGCCTCTGTAATTTCGCGGGTAACGTTTGCAAGAGTGGTCATTTCTTCACCAATTTTTCTGCCGCCTTCCAGAAGGACATTTGTATTTTCCTTTACTGCATCAGAAGAAGCCTGAATTTCGCTTATTGCCTTAAGAACCTGAACACTTCCCTCGTTCTGTTCGTCCATTGCATTTTTGATTACGCTTTCCTGCTGCTGAACTCTGTTTGTAAGTTCAAAAATTACTTCAAACTGATTCTGAACCGACTTTGTGTTGTCAGACACATTCTGAATTATTTCCTGAAGTGAGCTCAATTGATTTGCAATTGCCTTACCCTGGGCATTAGACTGTTCTGCAAGCTTACGGATTTCGTCTGCTACAACCGCAAAACCTTGTCCTGCTTCTCCTGCGTGTGCTGCTTCAATTGCGGCATTCATTGCAAGAAGGTTTGTCTGCGAAGCAATACTTTGAACTACCGAAGACGCCTGTACAAGCGATGCAGATTTATCAAGAATTGTTGCTGCAAGCTGGGTAGATTCGTTAATGCGTTCACGACCCTTGTCTGATTCCTGCCCAAGTTCCTGTACGGTGCTGCTGTTCTGCTCAAGAATTTGTGTTACGGAGCGGATATTTGCAACCATTTCTTCTACTGCACTGGAAGAAGTTGAAACCCCCTCTGACTGTATATTAACATTTTTATCAAGGTCTTCTATTTTAGAAAGCATTCCCTTTATAGTTTCATCGCTGTTGGCAACTCCCTGGGACTGGTGTGTAACCCTTTCTTTAATGCTGTCAATGTTGGCCGCAATTTCTTCTATAGCAGTTGCGGTTTCTATCATGCTGGAGCTTACGTTATTGGCAGTATCCATAGAAATATTTACAGATTTTTCGATATCATTTAAAAGACTGTGTGTTTCGTCCTTAAAGGTGTTAAGGTCATTTATAAGGAGACCAAATTCATTACGGGTTGTAACCGGCAAAGGTTCTCCTGTGTAATCTCTGTTTGCAACCTGATTTGTAAAATCTCTCATAATAAAAACACGGATGGCAATGGCACGCTGCTGCAAAAGGCTTGTAATTACAATAAATATTGCACCAATTACACCTTCCGGAAAGATATATTTTGCAACAAGCATTCGGGAAGGAATGTTGCTCAAAGCCGAAGAAAGAACCGGCGAAATTGTAAGAAGAATAAAGCCTACAGCACCAAAAAAGCTTATAAAAATAGAACGCATAACAAGAGACATAGACTGAAACTCTTTGCTATAAGGCAAAGCTTTAAGAGAGTATTCAAATTTCTGAACCAGCAGACTGTAAAAAACCTGGGCAATAAGAAAAACGTTTCCGCAGCAGACAGTATAAAGCGGCAGAACATCTACAAATACTTTTTTTTTCTGCAAAAGCCCCCTGAACCAGAAGAGCTGAAAGAAAGGCATTTAAAAGAGCCACACCCAATGTAACAGACTGAAAACGCTTGTAAACCTTA
>JAEEGL013088926.1_pt1 | contig 12985 bp, 13 predicted proteins | sample 9134231 | NCBI WGS metagenome assembly JAEEGL01 (sample SAMN16246548, study PRJNA631951) | gut metagenome | biome: gut microbiome; feature: rumen; material: fiber-attached | host: Bos | place: Iran: Karaj | collected 2018-10 | reverse complement strand
ACCAGATGCTGGCCTTGAACACCCAGAAACTGTCCGGACAGTGCGGAAAGCTGATGTGCTGTCTGAAATACGAGGACGAATACTATAAGGAACTCAAGACCGGTCTTCCCAAGATGAATTCCCAGGTCGTTTATCAGGACAAAACCTACCGCATGACCTCGGTGAACATCCTGACCCATCAGGTGAAGCTGGAGAACCGGGAGGAAAGCCTGTATCTGAGCCTGGAGGATGTTTTTCCGGAACAGTTCCCGAGACAGGAGAACTGATGCAGAGACAGAAGAGTTTCCAGGAACAGAAAGCCACCCTTTATCTGGTCGCCACGCCCATAGGCAATCTGCAGGAAATGACGCCCAGAGCCATAGAAATTCTCAGAGAAGCGGACGTGATCGCGGCGGAGGATACCAGAAACACCCAGAAGCTTTTGACCCATTTCGGGATCAAAAACCGCATGATCGCCCATCATCTTCATAACGAGAGAAACAGCTGCGAAGGCATTCTGGCTCTTTTGCGGGAAAACAAGAATGTCGCGCTGGTGTCCGATGCCGGCTATCCGCTGATCAACGACCCGGGAGAAACGCTGGTGAAAGCCTGCGCCGAAGAAGGATTTGCGGTGGTTCCCGTATCCGGAGCCAGCGCTTTTCTGGCGGCTCTGGTTGCCAGCGGCCTGAATACCGGGGAATTTCTGTTTGCGGGATTTCTGCCGGTTCCGGAAAAGGAATTTACGGAAAAGGCAACAAGACTGGCTAAGGCCACCCAGACCGTCATTTTCTATGAGGCGCCCCACCGCATCAAAAAAACGCTGGAGAGACTTCTGGCGATCATGGGCGACAGGAGAATATGCCTGGCAAGGGAGATGACAAAGATCCATGAGGAGTTTCTGCGCGGACGCATTTCCGAGATCCTGGAAGTGGCGGATGAGCTGAAAGGAGAAATGGTCGTTGTCATCGAAGGAGCCCGGAAAACCGAAGAAAGTTATGATGAAGAAAGCCTGGTGCAAAGTGTCTTAAGAGAAAAAGAGGCGGGACTGAGCCTGTCCGATGCCGTAAAGAAAGTCGCTAAGGAAAGCGGCATGAGCCGCAACCGGCTTTATCAGCTCTGTACGGAAAAAGAAAAATGAAACTTCTGCATATATTGGCGGAATACAGAAATCCGTTTCTCAATACAATGATGCTGCTATTGACCCAGCTCGGATCCAGCAAGATCCTGGTCATTGCCGACATCATCATTTTCTGGTGCCTGGACAAGGAAGCGGGCTTTTTTCTGCTTAACACCAGCGGCATCAGCGTCTTTGTCAACCAGATGCTGAAGTCTGTCGTGCGCATACAGCGCCCCTGGATCCTGGATGAGAACTTCTCGGCGGTGGAAGCCGCAAAGAAAGACGCGGGCGGATTTTCCTTCCCCTCCGGCCACTCCCAGAACACCGGACTGCACATGACGGCATATGCCCGGCTCTATGGCGGAAAAAAAGCGGTGAAAGTGCTGACGCTTCTGCTCATTGTTCTGATTCCCTTTTCACGGATGTTTCTCGGGGTTCATACGCCCCTGGATGTCGGTGTGGGACTGTTCTGCGGGATCTTTGTATTCCTGCTGTTTTATGAGCTGCACTACCGGAAGAAACACAACAGAGCCTGCCATCTGCTGGCCGTGGCTCTGACCTTCGTGCAGCTTCTGTATTTCCGCTTTTTCCTCACATCCGCTGATCCCAACGACGTGGAAGCGCTGGAAAGCGCCGTGACCATTTTTGCCCTGATGCTGGGAATATGGATCAGTTACGAGATGGACAGGAAATACCTGCGTTTTGAGACAAAGGGAAGCGTGAAGAAACAGATCATGAAAGTGTTTTTGGGTCTTCCGGTTTTTCTGATCATTGTGTTCGGTCTGCTTTACGGTCTGCAGGCGCTTGGTCTGCACCGGTATTTCGCCGTGTTTACAGGCTATTTCCTCGGCTGTCTGTTTGCCGGCTGTATCTGGCCATACCTGTTCAGTAAACCCGGCTTTCCCCAATAGCTAACAAAAAGATGTGAAAACATCTTTTTTTGTTGCGCAAAGAGAATCCGGTGATAGAATAATATATGAACAAATGTTCATATGTAGGAGCAATCTATGGATACAAACTATGTATACCTCTCGGAAAAACAGATACAGGAGCTCAAGGACAGCATACCGGATGAGATCATTCTCAGCGATGTCAGCGAACTCTTTAAGATCTTCGGCGACAAGACCCGGGTGAAGATGCTGTTTCTTCTGCAGGAAAGAGGCGAGCTGTGCGTGCAGGACATCGCGGTAAGCATGGAAATGAGCCAGTCGGCCATTTCGCATCAGCTACGCATTCTGAAGGCGGCCAAACTGGTGAAATACCGCCGTCAGGGAAAAGAAGTGATCTATTCGCTGTCGGATGATCATATCAAGACGATCTTTGATATGGCTCTGGAGCATGTGGGAGAATGATATGAAATACAGATTCAGTGTTAACGGCCTGGATTGCGCAAACTGCGCCGCCAAGCTGGAAGAGGACATACGGAAACAGAAGGAAATCACGAGCGTCAGCATTGACTTTCTGCAGTCAAAAGCCGTAGTGGAAACACAACTGGAAGAGGCAGCCTGCCTGGAACTGTTGAACAAAAGGGCAGCCGTAGTGGAACCGGAAGCGGTCTTTTCTCTGCGTAACGGGGAAACGGCGCACCACGGACATCATCATGAACACGAGCACGAACATGAACACAGTCACGGTCATGATCATCACAGCCATGATCATGGTCATCATCACGGTCACGACCATGGCCATCATCACGAAGAAGAGGAAGAAGAGGGGAATGCCGTCTTATGGCGCATACTCGCTTCTGCCGCCCTGCTGGCGATCAGCCAGTTCTTGCTGAAGGATCCCTGGAAAACGGTTCTGAGTCTTACAGCTTATCTGATTGCGGGATACGATGTGATCCTGGCGGCAGTGCACAACATCCTGCACGGGCAGATATTTGACGAACAGTTTCTGATGACCATTGCCACCCTGGGAGCGGCAGCCATAAAGGAATACCCGGAAGCGGCCGGCGTCATGATCTTCTATCAGCTGGGCGAGTTTCTGCAGGACAAGGCAGTGGACAAGTCACGGAAATCCATTGCCGAACTGATGGACATCCGTCCGGACATCGCGCACAGAAAATACGCGGAAAAGACGGAAGATGTCCACCCTTCCCTTCTGGAAGTCGGAGACATTCTGGAGATACGTCCCGGTGAAAAGATCCCGGTGGACTGCGAAGTTCTTTCCGGCAACGCCGACATCGATAACAGCGCCCTGACAGGGGAAAGCCGCCATCTGAAAGCAAAGGCGGGTGACATGTTGGTAAGCGGAGGCGTCTGTCTGGATTCGGTTCTGGAGGCCAAGGTGCTGAAACCCTTCAGCCAGTCTACCGCCAGCAAGATCCTGGAACTGGTGGAAAATGCCTCGGAAGCCAAGGCGGACAACGAAAAGTTCATCACCCGTTTCAGCCGCATCTACACACCGGTCGTGGTGATCATGGCCTTTATCATCGGCATTGCCGTACCGCTGATCACGAAAGGAAAACTGGAATACCAGGCAGCCTATAACGCTCTGGTCTTTCTGATGGTCTCCTGCCCCTGCGCCCTGGTCATTTCCATCCCGCTTGCCTATTTCGGCGGAATCGGCGGACTGAGCGCCAACGGAATCATCGTCAAGGGCGGCGACCATCTGGAGAACATGGCCAAAACGGATACCTTTGTCTTTGACAAGACCGGAACGCTTACCAACGGTACCTTCGGGGTAAGCGACTGCGTGGCTGTGGATCAGAAACATGAGGAGCTTTTGGAGAAGGCGGCCTATGCGGAAGCCTATTCGGCTCATCCCATCGGAAAATCCGTCGTGGACCGCTACGGAAAGAAGATCAACATGTCTCTGGTCAGTGAGGTGGAGGAGATCGCCAACAAGGGTATAAAAGCCATCGTGAATAACGAAGAGATCCTGGTCGGAAGCAGAAGTTTTCTGACCAGCCGCAACATATCCTTCCCGGAAATCAACAGTGAGGAATCGGTGATCTGCGTGGCCGTCAACGGAAACTACGCCGGCTATCTGACTCTTAGCGACATGATCAAAGTCGGAAGCCGGGAAGCCGTCCTGGAACTGAAAAAGCGCGGCATTCAGGAGATCGTCATGCTGACGGGAGACGAAAAGCCGATCGCCGAAAAGATCGCCGCCGAACTGGAAATCACCAAGGTGCTGGCCCGCCTGCTTCCCCAGGATAAGGTGAAGGAAGTGGAGAAACTGAATGCCGAAGGCCGCCATGTGGCCTTTGTGGGTGACGGCATCAATGACGCGCCGGTGCTCAAGACGGCCGAAACGGGCATCTCCATGGGCGCCATCGCTTCCGATGCCGCGATGGAAGCGGCGGACATCGTTCTCATGGATGACGATCTGCGCAAGCTTCCCATTCTTTTGGACAAGGCGAAAAAGACGGAAAGGATCGTAAAGGAAAACATCGTCCTGGCCATAGGCATCAAGATGCTGGTGCTCCTTCTGTCCCTGTTCGGCATTTCCAACATGTGGGCAGCGACGGCGGCGGATGTCGGTGTGGCGCTGATCTGCGTGGCCAATTCTCTGCGCTTGCTCAAATAATACGAAAGTTCCGGAAACGGAACTTTTTCTTTTGGGGAATTCTTTTTCCTGCTTTCGTATATGGAAAGTGAGGAAGAAGAATGTTAAAAGCGGAAAAACTGACAAAAAACTACGGCGAGGAAAGAGGAATCGAAAACATCTCCTTTTCACTGAAAGCAGGAGAGATCATGGGCGTCATCGGAGCCAACGGCAGCGGCAAGACGACTCTGTTCAAGTGCCTTCTGCGCTTAGTGGATCCGGACAGCGGAAAACTGTCCTGGAATAAAAAACCTCTGGAGGAAACAGACAGCAGTCTGTTCGGCTACATGCCGGAGGAGAGAAGCCTGTATGCGGATGTGACCGTATACGAGCAGCTTCTGTTTTTCTGCCGTCTGCGCCGGATACCCAGAGAACAGATAGAGGAGCGCATCCGTTTCTGGCTGCAGAGGCTGGACATGCCGGATGCGGAGGAAAAACGCATAAGGGAACTTTCCAAGGGAAATCAGCAAAAGATACAGCTGATCTGCGCCCTGATCCACGATCCGGAGGTGCTGGTTCTGGACGAGCCGCTGAGCGGACTGGACGTCTTCAACGAAGAGATCTTCAAAAGCATCATCCGGGATCTGAAAAAACAGAAGAAAACCGTTCTTCTCTCCAGTCACCAGTTTGAATATGCGGAAGATCTCTTTGACCGCGTACTGTGTCTGGACAAAGGCCGCATCAGTCTGGCGGGGGAAGTGCAGAAACTGAAAAGGACGGAAAAAAGACGTTACATAGAACTGATCAGTCCGAAACGGAAGGATTTCTATCTTCTGGACGGGGTGACAGGGCAGAATGTCAGCGGTGACAAGATCAGGCTGGAAATTGAAGACGAGGAAAAAGCCAGAGGCATCTTCCTGCAGCTCATGGAGGAACAGGAACTGATATCCATGACTCTGGAACTGCCGACCCTGAAAGACATACTGGCGGAAAGGACGGACGCATGAGAGCCCTTCTGCCTTTTTACATGAAGCGACGCCTTCTCAACCGCAGCACGCTGATTCTGAACCTTCTGCTTTTTGGGCTCTTAGGCTGTCTGTTCCATGCGGACCGTATCGTCCTTACGCTCAATCCGGCTCTGTATGAAAAACCGCGTCTTCTGGTAGACTCTGATCTGTATCTCGAACTGAGCGATCTGAAGGCGCAGGAGCAGTTCCGGCTGACGCTGTCGGAAAAGAAGGATTTGGAAGTCAAAGACATACGGGTCACAGAAGAAGAGGAAAGATGGATACTGGAATGCCTGTACGAACCGGACGCTTTTATGAAACTGAATCTGGAAAGCCTTCTGGCACAGGTAGTGGAACAAAGAAGTATCCGGACGGCCGGAGAGGAAGTCAGACAGTATCTGCAGACAGCCGCTTATAAAAAGACGGAATACTCGGTTCAGACCAGAAGCGGCGGAAGCGATGCAACGGCGGCTTTTTCCGTCATGACTGTCATTTACTTTACGGCTCTTAGCTTCTGCACTGCCCTGGCACAGGAGATCGTGAGCGAAAAGGCGGGACATCTGAGCGATCAGATCCTCTTGTCCGTAAAGGCAAGAACGCACTTTCTGGCACACATTCTGGTCAGCTGGCTGATTGTGATGATACAGATATCGGCCGCCATGCTGCAGTTTCTTTTCTGGTACTCCATCCGGATGGCAGAAGACATGGGCAAGGGACTGATACGGCTTCTATATCATCTCAATCTGACATCCTACGCCAGCACGGATCTGAAGAGTCTGCTGTTTCCCTCAGTTGCGGGAAGCGGAGCAAGGATGATGATGGTGTTGCTGTTTCTGCTGACCGGACTGCTTTTGGTGCAGATCTGTGTAGGGGTCGCGGGAAGCTATGTGCACAATGCGGAAGAAGGGGCAGGCATACAGGCGCCGGTCTATCTGCTTCTGATGGTTCTGTATTATCTGGCTTTAAGCATGAACGATCCGGCCGGCATGCGCACAAAAACGGCAGCCGTACTGTCTTATCTGCCTTTTTTCTCAATGATCTTCATGCCCTGCCGGATTCTTCTAAACGCAGCAAGCGTTTACGAGATCCTGATCTCCCTGGTCATCAACCTGGCGCTTTTATGGCTGGTCATGGATTTCGGTGCCGTTCTGTACGAGAAGGGTTTGAAAAGCTGCGTAAGAAAAAAGAGTTTTGAAGTTCTATTGAAAAAAATCGGAAAAAAAGATCCCGGCCGGAATTAGGGTCAGGATCTTTTTTCGTGATAATGTTTCTTGATCGCTTCAAAGCTTTTTTCACTGATGTCGTGTTCTATGCGGCAAGCATCGTCAACAGCAGTCTTCTCATCCACTCCGAGACTGATCAGAAGCGAAGAGAGGACCTGATGGCGCTCATAGATCGTTTCGGCGATCTTGCGGCCGCTGGCAGTCAAAAGGATATATCCGTTGTCATCAACGCTGACAAAACCGCCTTCCCTCAAAATGCGCATAGCGCGGCTGACGGAAGGTTTTGAATAGTTCATTTCCTCGGCCACATCAATGGAACGGACATGTTCCGTTCTTTTCGAAAGGATAAGGATGGTTTCCAGATACATTTCTCCGGATTCTTTCATTTGCGTTTCCGCCTTTCCAAACCCATCATATTCTATTATTCCGGAAAAAGCAAAAAGGGAGCATGGGAAACAGCGCGTCATTTCAAAAGAAAAGTATAGTAAAATAGAGACATGAAAGCCGTTCTGCAGAGAGTGAAACAGGCATCCTGCCATGTGGATAATAAGCTCATATCCGAAATCGGACAGGGATTTCTCATCCTGGCGGGATTTGGGCCAGAGGATGATGAACAGAGCGTCAGAAAAGTGGCGGAAAAAGCAGCGGTGCTGCGTGTCTTTTCCGATAGTGCGGACAAGATGAATCTCAGCATTCAGGATGTAAAGGGAAGCATTCTGTCCGTTTCCCAGTTCACCTTGTATGCCGACTGCAGACACGGACGTCGTCCTTCCTTTATTGGGGCTGCGGAACCCGAAAAGGCGAAAAGACTGTACGCGTATTTCAATGACTGCCTGCGGGAAGCGGGACTGTCGGTCAAAGAGGGCGTGTTTGGCGCCGACATGAAGATTGCACTGGTCAATGACGGACCGGTCACTATTGTTTTGGAAAGCGGGGAATTATGATGGAATATCATCTGCACGATATCGTGGAATTAAAAAAAGAGCATGCCTGCCACAAGAGCAAGCAGTGGGAGATCACCCGCATGGGTGTGGACATCAAGCTGCGCTGCCTGGGCTGTAACCATGTAGTCATGCTGGAAAGGGAAACATTTGAGAAGCGGCTGAAGAAAGTGGTGAAAACAGCCGCTGCGGAGGAATAGAAATGGGATTAACTGCCGGAATCGTCGGACTGCCCAATGTCGGCAAGTCCACTTTGTTTAACGCGATCACAAACTCCAACGTGGAAGCGGCCAATTATCCGTTTGCGACCATCAAACCCAATGTCGGGGTGGTGGAAGTACCGGATCCGCGCCTGGACAGTCTGAGCGAACTGTTTCATCCCCGCAAGACCATTTACGCGACCTTTGAGTTTACGGACATCGCCGGACTGGTGAAAGGCGCCAGCAAGGGCGAGGGTCTGGGGAACCAGTTTCTGGCCAACATACGCCAGACGGACGCGATCTGCGAGATCGTCCGCTGTTTTGACGATCCCAACATCACCCACGTGGAAGACAGCGTGGACCCCATCCGGGACATTGAGATCGTGGAGCTGGAACTGATGATCGCCGACCTGGAGGTCGTCACAAACCGCATGGGGCGTCTGGAGAAAAAGGTCCAGACCAAGGACAAGGCGGCCGCGGCCGAATTTGCCGTGCTGAAAAAAGCCAAAGAAGCCCTGGAAGCCAACATTCCCGTACGCACCCTCCAGTTCAGTAAGGAAGAAGAAGCGCTTCTGCGATCTTTCCAGCTGCTTACCGCCAAGCCCCGCATTTACGTGGCAAATATCTCCGAAGACGACATCGCCGATCCCGAATCGAACGGATATTTCCGTCTGGTCAGGGAATATGCCGCCAAAGAAGGAAGCGAAGCGCTGGCCATCAGCTGCAAGATAGAGGACGAGCTGGCTAAGATGGAAGAGGAAGACAGGGACATGTTCCGTAAGGATCTGGGCCTGGAAGTCAGCGGTCTGGACCGGCTGATCACCTCCGCCTACCATCTTCTCGGACTCAAGACTTTCTTCACGGCCGGGGAGGATGAGTGCCGCGCCTGGACATTCAAAGACGGCATGCTGGCGCCGGAATGCGCCGGCATCATTCACAGCGACTTTGAAAGAGGGTTCATAAGAGCGGAGACCTACAGCTTTGAAGATATCATGACCTATAAAACCGAAGCGGCCTTGCGTTCCGCCGGAAAGATGCGCTCGGAAGGCAAGGAATATGTCGTGAAAGACGGGGATGTCATGCATTTCCTGTTCAATGTGTGAGAAAAAGTTTCACTTGCGGAAGTGGTGCAACGGATGAAAAGTCCGGCCAATTCCCCTATAATAAAAAAGGAGGTAAACGTATGAAATTAATCTTTGCGATCGTTTCAAGTGATGATTCTTCCAATGTGATCACGGAATTAGTGAAAAACCGTTATTCCGCCACCAAACTGGCCACTACGGGCGGGTTTCTGAGAGCGGGAAACGTCACCATTATTATCGGCACGGATGATGACAAGGTGGAAAGAGCCATTGAAATCATCAGCGAGCAGAGCAAGAGCCGCATGCAGTTTGTGCCGGCATTCCCGGAGCTTGACATGGAGAGCATGGGGGATCAGGAAGTCAAAGTCGGCGGTGCTACGATTTTCGTGGTGAATGTGGAAGAATTCTACAAGGTGTAAACGGAAATAAAAAAGATAAGAAGGCCGCAGAAAGCGGCCTTTTTTGGAGAGATAAGAAATATGATGAGAATCGGACAATCTACGGACATCCATCAGCTGACAGAAGGCAGAAAACTGATATTGGGGGGTGTGGAGATTGAACATGAAAAAGGGCTTTTAGGACACTCGGATGCGGACGCGCTGGTGCACGCGATCGCGGAAGCCATACTCGGGGCTTTGGCGCTCGGGGATCTCGGCCACCATTTTCCTGATACGGATCCGCGCTATGAAGGCATTTCCAGTCTTCTGATCCTGAAGGAAGTAGGCAGACTGATGCGCAAAGAGGGCTATGAGATAGGCAATGTTGACAGCCTGATCCTGATTGAAAGACCGAAGATGGCGCCGCATATCGAAAAAATGCGCCAAAATGTGGCCGAAAGCCTTGAGACGGACATCGGCCGCATCAGTATCAAGGCGACAAGAGGAGAAAAAATGGGATTTATCGGCCGCGAGGAAGGCGTCATGGCGCAGGCGGTCGTGTTACTGACAGAAAAAGGAGAGAAATGAAATGAGATACTGTACAGAGAAAAGACAGAATGTTCTGAAATCCATGAGGGAGAATTCCCTGGCCGTCTTGCTGGCCGGGTCGCATGTGAAAGACAGCGCGGACGGAAGCTATCCGTTCAGCGTGAACAGAAACTTTTACTATCTGACAAACATCGATGAGGCGAATGTCATTCTGCTTTTGGTCAGAGGAAAAAAGGAGGAAGAGATCCTTTACATCCGCAAGGCTGACCCGCTGCAGGAAAAATGGGTGGGAAAGACCATCAGCGCTTCCGAAGCCGGCGAAAGATCCGGAATTAAGGACATCCGTTATCTGGACAGTCTGGATAACGATCTGGAAACGCTGGTAAAGGAAAACGGTATAAACACGGTTTATGTGGATGACGAAGAGGATCCCATTATTCATTTCGGACTGGATTTTCTGGACAGATATCCGCTTTTTGACGAGATGGAAGTGGAAAACCTGTATCCCGTGATCGCCGATCTGCGTACCGTCAAGTCGCCGGAAGAGATCGAAAAGATGAGAGAGGCGATTCACATCACCAACGAAGGCATCATGAAGATGCTGGAAAACTTCCTGCCCGGGCTTAAAGAGTGCGAACTGGAAGCCTGGTACGATTATGTTCTGACCTGCCACAAGGTCCCGGTCTCCTTCCACACGATCGCGGCCGGTGCCGAAAGAGCCACGGTGCTGCATTACGGCGCCAACAACCAGGTGGTTAATGACAACGAAATGATCCTGTTTGATCTGGGGGTAGCCAAGGACCGTTGGTGCAGCGACATATCCCGCACCTTCCCGATCAACGGGAAATTCACCGAAAGACAGCGTCAGGTGTATGACATCGTCCTGCGCACCCAGAAGAAGGTGGAAGAAGCGGCCAGACCCGGCGTGACCCTTCTGGATCTGCAGAGACTGGTTCTGGACAGCTATCAGGAAGAACTGTACGCCATTGGCCTGATCAAGGAAAAGACAGACGAGGAAGTCCGCAAGTATTACTGGCACTCCATTTCCCATTCCCTGGGTCTGGATACCCATGATGTCGGCCTGAGCCGCGACATGCCGCTGAAGGCGGGCATGGTGATCACCAACGAGCCGGGACTCTACATTGAAGAATGGGGAATCGGCGTCCGCATTGAAGACGACATCCTGATCACGGAAACCGGCGCCGAAAACCTCAGCAAAGAGATCATCAAGGATCCGGATGAAATTGAAGCCTATTTCCGCAGCCGGAAGTAAGCAGAATCCGTATAATGAGAAAAAGAAGGCCTGAGCCTTCTTTTTTTGTAAAAATGAACATTTGATGAAATGTGCTGAAAGCGGGGGTTTTCTGCCGGTTTTGGTTGTTTACATTGCAGGACAGGTATGTTATATTACATGCGTTTGTAACAGGAAACAAAAGAATGAACAAAATAGAAAGCAAATTACAGGAACTGGTATCAAAGACAATAAAAGACTGTTTTGATTTTGAAATGGAACCTCAGGATGTTCTGATCGAGATTCCCAAGGACAGTTCTTTCGGTGATTATGCCACCAATACCGCGATGCGCCTGGCCAAGCAGCTGCACGATAATCCCCGCAAGATTGCGGAAGCGATGTGCGAAAAGCTGATGAAGGAAGAGGATTTTCTTCAGAGCGCCGAGGTGGCGGGACCCGGCTTCATTAACTTCCGCCTGCGTAAGGAAAGCCTGAGCGAGACGATCGCCCGCATCCTGAAGGAAAAGGACGCCTACGGCTCCAGCGATTTCGGAAAAGGCGAAAAGATCAATGTCGAATATGTTTCCGCCAACCCCACAGGAGATCTGCATCCCGGACACGCCCGCGGCGCAGCTACGGGAGACAGCGTGACCAGACTTCTGAAGAAAGCCGGATACGATGTCACCAGGGAATACTATGTCAACGACGCCGGCAATCAGATCGGCAACATGGCCCGCTCACTGCAGGCGCGCTACTACCAGCACTTTGATTGTGACGTGGCGGTTCCGGAAGACGGATACCACGGACCGGATCTGATCGAGATCGCCGCCCAGATCGCCAGAGAAGAAGGCGACAGATATCTTACGGACGATCTTGGCGAGTCTCTTCCCTTCTTCCGCGCCTACGGACTGAAGGCGGAGCTGGACAAGATCAAGAAAGACCTGGAACAGTTCAGGGTGGAATTCGATGTGTTCACATCGGAACAGTCCATTTATGACAGAGGCATGGTGGAAAAAGTCCTGCAGAAACTGGAAGATCTGGGAATGACCTACAAAGCCGAAGGCGCCACCTGGCTGAAGACGACCGTGTACGGAGACGACAAGGACAGAGTCATCGTCAAAAGCGACGGCAGTAACACCTATCTCACTCCCGACATCGCCTATCACCAGGATAAATACGACCGCGGATTCACCCGTCTTGTGGACTTTTTGGGAGCGGACCATCACGGCTACATCGGAAGACTGAAGGCCGCCATCGCTTCCCTGGGATATGACAAGGACGCCCTGGATGTGCGCATCATACAGATGGCGCGCATGATCAAGGACGGAGAAGAGTTCAAGATGAGCAAGCGTACCGGCAAGGCCATCGCCCTGCGCGATCTGGTGGAAGAAGCCGGCGTGGACGCCATCCGTTATTATTTTGCCTCCCGGGCTGCCGATACCCACATGGATCTGGACCTGGACATGGCGAAAAAGCAGAGCAATGAAAATCCCGTGTACTATGCCCAGTACGCTCACGCCAGAGTGTGCTCCATACTGCGCGGTCACGAAGAGGAAGTCGCAATGCTGGAACAGTATCCGCTTCTTGTCCATGATAAGGAAACGGAACTGATGAAGTATCTCAACGAATTCCCCAACATGGTCAGCGATGCGGCCGTCACCATGCAGCCGCATAAGGTCTGTAACTACATTCAGAAACTGGCGGCCCTGTTCCACAGTTTCTACGGCGAATGCAAGGTGCTGGATGACAGCCAGCCCGAACTGAGCCGGCAGAGACTGGCTCTGGTCTGT
>JAEEGL013043079.1_pt1 | contig 12985 bp, 13 predicted proteins | sample 9134231 | NCBI WGS metagenome assembly JAEEGL01 (sample SAMN16246548, study PRJNA631951) | gut metagenome | biome: gut microbiome; feature: rumen; material: fiber-attached | host: Bos | place: Iran: Karaj | collected 2018-10 | reverse complement strand
CTGACGGGCGGAGAGCTGCCTGCGCTGGTGGTCATGGATGCGGTTTCCCGTATGGTCCCTGGCGTGCTCAGCAATGATGAATCGGGCGGTGAGGAATCGTTTATGAACGGATTGCTGGAATACCCGCAGTATACCCGCCCCGAAGTCTTCCGCGGACAGGCCGTGCCGGAAATCTTAAAGTCGGGTCATCATGCCAATATCGCAAGATGGCGCAGGAATGAATCGTTAAAAAGGACCCGCGCCGTCCGGCCGGATCTTCTCGAAAAAGCCGAACTTGACAAAAAAGACCGGGCTTATCTGCAGTCGCTGGATCAGGAAGACGGAACAGCTGAACCGGAAGAAAAAAACGGAACGGAGAAAATCCGATTATTTTAAAAAAAACACTTGCATTCATTGATTCCGCGTGATAATATATTGCGCGTGTCATATTAAAGGAACGGTCCGCTTCCACGGAAGGTGGTATGAACGTCCTGTTTTCAAGGAGGAAATATGAACGAAATCATCAAGAAAATTGAAGACGCTCAGATGAAGGAGAACGTCGGCAATTTCCGTACGGGCGATACCGTCAGAGTATACGCCAAGATCAAAGAGGGCAACCGCGAACGTATCCAGATGTTCGAAGGCATCGTTCTGAAGCGTCAGAACGGCGGAAGCCGCGAGACCTTTACGGTCCGCAAGATTTCCGGCGGTATCGGCGTGGAAAAGACCTGGCCGCTTCATTCTCCGGTGATCGAGAAAGTGGAAGTGGTCCGCAACGGTAAGGTCCGCCGTGCGAAGCTGAACTATCTGCGCGACAGAGTCGGCAAAGCCGCCAAAGTAAAGGAAGCGACCCGCTGATCGTGAAAGAGGCTGCAGGCAAGTCTGCAGCTTCTTTTTTGTTGTTTTCAGCCCTTTATGAACCGTTCTTAATCAACTCTTAATCCGTTTGTTTGCAGCCCGTAATTGACTTTCCGCCCCGAATTTGGTATTATCGCTAATAATCTGACTGTCTGTAAACCTATGGTTAATTGTGAGCGTTTGACAGTCTGCGGGCGACTAATGGCTGAACGGAAAGACAGGTGCAGCAATTTGTCTGCCTGAACTGTTTTGTTTGTAAATTACGGAAAGGATCGGCATGGACCAGTCTCAGAAGAAAAAGAATCTGATGGAGTTCCTCCGCTATGTACTGGTGGGCGGTGTTTCGGCTTTGGTCGACATGGCCGTCAATTACCTGATGCTTTACAAGATTCTGGGCAGCGACAAGAACCATCCGTTTGAAGTGGCGGTATCCGTGACAGCCGGATTTATTGTCGGAATCCTGGTCAATTATGTCCTTTCCAATACTTTTGTTTTCAACAGCGGGGAGCAGAAAGAGAAAGGACGGACCTTTAAGGCCTTTATGATCTATGTGCTGGTCGGTGTGATCGGATACGGCCTGACGGTCGGACTGACCCTGCTCGGGACAAGGCTGATCGGCGAAGAAGGCATCTGGTATCTGCTGCTGACCTGCGTCGTCAAAGGCCTCGTACTGATCTGGAATTATCTGGGAAGAAAAATCCTCGTCTACAGGGGGAAATAGAATGGAGAAAAAAACTGCCGTAATTATCGGAGCGGGCCCGGCGGGGCTGACGGCTGCTTATCAGCTTTTGAAGGAAACGGATTACCGGCCGATCATTCTCGAAGAGGAAAACTTCGTCGGCGGGATTTCCCGTACCGCGGAATATCACGGAAACCGCATGGATATCGGCGGTCACCGCTTTTTTACCAAAAATCCCGAAGTCAACGCCCTCTGGAACGAGATCATGCCGCTTCAGGGCACTCCGTCCCGGGACGATATCGCACTTCACACCTCGGACAAAAAACTGAGTCCTGACGGGCCAGATCCCGAGAAAGAAGAGCGGGTCATGCTGCTCCGACGCCGGGTGTCCCGAATATACTTTCTTAAAAAATTCTTTGATTATCCGATCTCCATGAAAGGTGAGACTTTCAAAAATATGGGATTCAGCCGGACCGTGAAAGCCGGTTTCGGTTATATCGGTTCCGTGATTGCAAAGAAAAAAGAAGATTCTCTCGAAAACTTTTACATCAATCGCTTCGGCAGGCCGCTGTATGAAATGTTCTTCGAGGATTACACCACCAAGCTCTGGGGGCGGCATCCTTCGCAGATCTCTGCCGACTGGGGGGCACAGCGCGTCAAGGGGCTTTCGCTGACCAAGGCGGTCTGGACCATGCTCAGCAAGCCTTTCCGCCGTCAGGATGCGAAAGTCGAGACCTCACTGATTGAACAGTATGAATACCCGAAGCGCGGGCCCGGCCAGCTTTACGAATTCATGGCCGAGAGCATCCGGGAGAAGGGCGGTGAAATTCTGCTCGGAACGAAGGTGACGGGGATTCGCCTCGAAAACGGCAGAGTCAGATCGGTGACGGCTGACTGCGGCGGTATGCAGAAAGAGTGGGAAGCCGATGTGTTTTTCTCTTCGATGCCGGTCAAGGATCTGGTGGCAGGCATGAACGATGTGCCATCCGAAGTACGGCGGATCGCGGACGGGCTGCCGTACCGGGACTTTATCACGGTAGGTTTACTGGTCAACAAGCTCGAGATCCGGAACGAAACCAAGCTGAAGACCGTCGGAAACATCGTTCCGGACTGCTGGATCTATATCCAGGAACGAGAGGTCAGGCTCGGCCGTCTGCAGATCTTTAACAACTGGTCGCCGTATCTGGTGAAAGATCCGGAAAACACCGTCTGGATCGGACTGGAGTATTTCTGCAATGAAGGCGACGAAATGTGGGAAATGGACGACGCCTCGTTCATTGAATTTGCCAAAAAAGAACTGGCTTCCATCGGTGTGATCCGTGAGGAAAACGTGCTGGATGCGACGCGGATCCGTGTGAAAAAAGCCTATCCGGCGTATTTCGATACCTATCACGAGTTCGATACGGTAAAGAAATATCTGTCCGGGCTGGACAATCTGTGGTGCATCGGCCGGAACGGACAGCATAAATACAACAATATGGATCATTCCATGCTGACGGCCATGGAAGCTGTCCGCGCTGTCAAGGCCGGTTTGACCGACAAAACCTCTGTCTGGGAGGTCAACACGGAGCAGGAGTATCATGAAGAGAAAAAAGCCTGAAAACAAAGCGGGCGTCCGGTCGGAGCCTTTCCTGAAAAAACTGCTGCCGCTGGCAGCTGCGCTGCCCGGTCTGGCCGTGATTCTTTATTATCTGCTTGGACCGGCGGCCGGATTCATGACCTCGGACTGTGCCGACTCCCTGCGATGGGCAGAGGCGACACTGAAGTCAGGCAAGCTGATTTCGGACAATTTCAGGTATGCGGCGCTGCTTCCGTTCGGCGGCAATCTGGTCTTTCTTCCGTTTGTTGCGCTCTACGGCTTTTCCCTGAAGGCGCAGATCTGCGGACTTGTGATGTTTGCCCTGCTGATGGCGGCGGCTCTGTATTATCTGGCGCGCGGGATGGAATTTAACCGCTGGCTTAGTGCCGGTTTCGTCAGCGTATTCTGCCTGATCATGTGCATCGGTAACAAGCTCCGCGAGATCATGTGGGAACATGTTTTTTACTACAATCTCGGGATCCTGTTTTTCTGCTTCGGCTTCGGTCTGACGATCCGGATCCTGCGGGATGTAGCCCGACCGCTGGAAACCAGGCGGGACACGGTCCGTTACTGGATACGGCTTGCCGTTCTCTGTGTGTTCTCCCTGATTGCCGCTACGGACGGACTGCAGACCCTGGTCTGTTATACCATGCCGCTGCTGGCGGGGCTGATTGGTGAGCGGATATTTTCCCGGGAGAAAACGCTTCTGACAAGGGAAAACGCGGGAACCGGAGCACTTGCAGCGGCGATCCTGCTGGCTTCGGCTATAGGATTTGTTTTAATTGAACCGATCTGCGACGGTGTTACGGCCGGTTATGCGGACGGATACTCTGCCTACAGCGCCATGGACAGCTGGGGGGACAACTTCCGGAAGCTGTTCCATAACTGGATCACGCTTTTCGGTGTATCCGCCAGGGACGGCGATACCCTGGTCAGTCTCGATTCGGTCATGACGGTGATCCGCATCTTTATGGCCTACCTGATCCTGATCTTTCCGGTACTGCAGCTGTTCAGACTGAACAAGATCCGCAGACGTTCGCTGCGCATCGTTCTTCTGGGCAATTTTGCAGTTCTGCTTTTCATTTTCTTTGCCGTAACGTTCGGACGGCTGAGCGGCGCCAACTGGCGGCTCACGCCGCTGCTTGGCACTTCGCTGATCAGCACGTTCTTTACCGCAGCAGATCTCATAGAAGAAAAGGGGGCTTCGCTGCGGAAAGGCGTCCTGCTGCTGATCGCACTGATCATTACGGCGATCATCCCTGCCAGAACGATCCTGACCACGCCGGCTGATTACGGACGCAATCAGGTCCTGTTCGTTACAGCCAGACAGCTGCAGGATTATGGCTTAAAACGCGGGTATGCGAGCTTCTGGTGGGCCGGAGCCATGGATATGATCTCCGAAGGAAAGCTGGAGATCGCCAATGTCAATCTGGAAAAAGATATGCCGGCCAAAAACTTTTATCAGCAGGCCTATGATGTCTATGACGACAAGGATTCCGAAAGCTTTTTCCTGCTGATGTCGGAAAAGGAAAACAAGGAAATGTCCGCCTGGCTGAGAGAGCAGAGGGAGGCCGGTCTGATCGCGGAAGAACTGATGATACCGATCAAATACAATTTCTACGGCGGAAGCGGATCCAAGGTCTACATCTATGTCTTCCCGAAGAACATTTTCTGAGTCTTTCCCTGAACCGGAAGACATAGCCGGCCCGAAACCAAAAGACACAGTTTTCCCCGAAGCGCCCTTGCAGACAGGGGCGCTTTTTGATATAATAAGGCGCGCAGAAGGGAGCAGTATGAGCAGAAACGGCAGACGGTATGATGTGGTAACCATCGGAGATCTGATCAAACAGATCTCGGTTTGGATTGTCGATATCATTGTCGTCATTGCACTGGCGCTGATGCTGACATACTTTTTCGGCACCCGGGTCCATATGAACGGCAACTCCATGACCCCGACTCTCTCAAGCGGAGACAGAATGCTGCTGAACCGGACCAAGGGCAAGCTTCTCCCGATCAACCGCTTCGATATCGTAGCCTATCAGATCTCAGAGCACAGCGAGGTCTTTCTTAAGCGCGTGCTGGCCCTTCCGGGCGAAACCGTGCGGATTTCGGAAGGCAAGGTCTATATCGACGGCGAGCTGCTTCCGGAAAGCCCCTATACGCTGTCCCTGGCCTATGCGGGAATTGCCGGCAGCACGGTCACACTCGGAGAAGGAGAGTACTTTGTGATAGGGGAAAATGCAGACGCTTCGCTGGACAGCCGCTTCAGCGACGTTGGCAATATCCCGATCAGCAAGATTCTCGGCACTGTCTGGATGCGTTTCGCTCCGTTCCGCAATCTGAGTTTTCTTCCGTAGAGGTGCGTATGAATATTCAATGGTATCCCGGTCATATGACCAAGGCCCGGCGCGCGATGGAAGAGAACATGAAACTGGTGGATGTGATCGTCGAAGTCCGCGATGCCCGGCTGCCGGCTTCCAGTGCCAATCCGGACCTGGAGAAACTTGGGAAAAATAAAAAAAGGATCATCCTGCTGAACAAGGCGGATCTGGCCGATCCCGCTGTCACGGAGCAGTGGGAAGCCTATTATGCGGCAAAAGGCTACGAACCGGTGCTTCTGGATGCCCGCGAAAAGAAGCGGATGAACGAGGTTCGGCGCCGGCTGAGCCGTTTTGCGGAAGAAAAACAGCAGAAAGATGCCAAAAGAGGCATTCTGAACCGGTCTGTGCGCATTATGGTGGCCGGTATTCCGAACGTAGGGAAATCCACCTTCATCAATTCGCTTGCAGGACGGGCCAGTACCAAAACAGGCGACAAGCCCGGCGTGACGAAAGGAATACAGTGGATACGGCTCGGCACCGGGCTGGAACTGATGGATACGCCCGGTATCCTCTGGCCGAAATTCGAAGACGAACAGGTCGGAATCCGTCTGGCACTGGCGGGAACCATTCACGAGGAGATCCTTCCGCTGGAAGAACTGTGCACATACGGCTTTCAGCTGCTGCAGGAGAGATACCCGCAGGCGGTTTCGGAAGCATACGGAATACGGACGGATGACCCGCACGTATTTCTGAGCGAACTGGCCCAAAGCTGCGGTTTCCTGCAGAAAGGCGGCGGCACTGATACGGCCCGGGCGGCCAAAAGATTCCTGGACGACTGGCAAAAGGGAAAACTGGGGCGGATCAGTCTGGAGACCCCCCCGGCAGAGGAAACGGTATCATGAGCTTACTGAAAAAGAACGAGCCGAAAGAAAAGGACAGAATCCCGGTCAGGCTGATCAAACAGCCGGGTATCGTGCGGGATCTTTTTTCGACCCTGCTGACCTTGCTGCTAATGGTCTTTTTTGCTTACGGTTTTCTGACCTATATCGGTCAGCGGGTTGCCGTGGAAGGCGGCTCGATGGAAGATACGCTGCACAATAACGATCAGCTGATCGTCGACTGTCTGACATACCGCTTCATACATGAGCCGCAGCGATTCGATATCGTGGTTTTTCGCCTGAAGGATTCGCCCGATACCTTCTATGTCAAGCGTCTGATCGGTCTGCCGGGCGAAACGGTTCTGATCAAGGATTCAGTGATCTATATCAACGGAAAAGCGATTGACGATCCCTATGCCACGCAGAAGCAGTTCAGTGCCGGCACAGCTGCCTTCCCCATAACACTGGGGGAGGATGAGTTTTTTGTGATGGGAGACAACCGGGTCAACAGCATCGATTCCCGCTATGAAGTCGGGGCCGTGAAGTGCAGCCAGCTCGTCGGACGGGCCTGGATGCGGATCTATCCTTTTGAAACAAGAACAAAACTGACCGTCGGAGAGGAAAAATGAAAAAGACGGATGCGGAAGCCGAGAGGGCCAGACTGTTTTCTCTGAGCGCCTATGAGCGGGAATATGCCTTTATGGGTGCGATTGCCGGCGTGGATGAAGCCGGCCGCGGTCCCCTGGCCGGACCGGTGGTGGCCGCTGCCGTCATTCTGGATCCGGAGAAAGAAATCTTTTATATCAACGATTCCAAAAAGCTCTCCGAAAAGAAACGGGAGATGCTTTTCCCGGAAATCATGGAAAAGGCGAAAGCCGTCGGGATCGGGATGGCCGATGCGGCGCGCATCGACGAGATCAATATCCTCCAGGCCACCTACGAGGCGATGCGGCAGGCGGTGGAGTCTCTCTCCGTACGTCCCGATCAGCTCCTGGTAGATGCCGTTACGATCCCGAAGCTTGCCGTACCCCAGCTGGCAATCATTAAGGGCGATGCAAAAAGCATCTCGATCGGGGCGGCCAGCATCATTGCCAAGGTGACCCGTGACCGGCTGATCCGTGAAGCCGATCTTTTTTATCCCGGCTACGGTTTTGCCAAAAACAAAGGTTACGGAACAGCCGAACATATCCGGGCCCTGAAGGAACTTGGCCCCTGCCCGATCCACCGGCGCAGCTTCATTACACACTTTATCAACTGACAAGAGGAAAAATGAATAAAAGAAAAATCGGCGGACTGTACGAAGACAGAGCTGCCGCTTATTTGCGCGGAGAAGGAATGGAGATCCTGGTCCGCAATTTCCGCTGTCATCTGGGCGAGATTGATCTGATCGCGCGCGACGGCGAAGAACTTGTTTTTGTGGAAGTCAAATACCGGTACAACAATGCCTGCGGAGCCGGAGAGTTTCATGTGGACAGGCGGAAACAGCAGACGATCAGCCGGGTCGCCGAGGTTTTCCTGACCCGGTATTTTCAGTCGTTTACCCCATACTGCCGCTTTGATGTCGTATCGATCAGCGGGACGGGAGAGGTGAAGCACATCGTCAACGCGTTTGAAAAAAACGTAAAAAGAAGAGGACTGTGATGTCACAGCCCTCTTGGATCTGCAGTTGGTTATTGTTTATACCGGATCGGCGATCATCAGCTCCTGCAGAAGACTGGTGTGATCGATAACGGTGGTCACGGCAATGTTGTGATTCATGGTGTTGATGATCTTCCCGATATACCCGGACAGGTCGGCCTCCAGATACCAGGGCTGTTCCAGCACAATGGGATCGCGGTAGTTCAGGTTGGTCGTCACCATATAGTCGAAAACGCCGTCGTCATGTGCTTTGATGTACTTTTCGAATCCCGTGACGAACAGGCCGAAGGTGCAGCAGATGATTACCTTGCTGGCGTTCTGAGCCTTCATATAGCGGGCCGCTTCAAGAATATTGAAGCCGGTGGAGATAATATCGTCGAGCACCAGTACGACCTTCCCGGCCGGATCGGGCCCCAGATACTCCGAGGCGACGATGGGATTCACGCCATCCTCCACACGGGTATAATCGCGGCGCTTATAGAACATACCGATATCCACGCCGATCGTGTTGGCCAGATAGATGGCCCGTTTCATGGCACCTTCATCGGGGCTGACGATCAGCATGTCTTCTTTGCGCATGACGCCGCGGCCGAACTTCTGAATCAGGACCTTCAGGAAATGATAGTCGGGAGAGTAGTTGTCGAAATCGTGCAGCGGGATTGCGTTCTGTACGCAGGGATCGTGCGCGTCAAAGGTCACGATGTTGGCGACGCCCATGTTGCTCAGCTCCTCCAGGGCCATCGCGCAGTCCAGTGATTCCCGCCGGACCCGTTTGTGCTGGCGGCTCTGATACAGGAAAGGCATGATCACGCTGATCCTTCGGGCAGAGGTGCTGGCAGCGGCCACGATTCGCTTCAGATCCTGATAGTGATCGTCAGGAGACATGTAGTGAGGCCGGCCGTTGATCGGAAAAGTCATGCTGTTGTTAGTGACATCCGTAACAATGAACAGATCGCTGCCGCGGACGGATTCCTGAATCACGCCCTTGGCTTCCCCGGTACCGAAACGGGGACAGCTGGTCTGAACCAGGTAGGTATCGCGATCGTATTCACGGGTGAGAATGGTCGGATCGTCATTGGAATGATCTGCCAGATAATGCTTGCGGAGCGTGACAATGTGACGGTTGGCTTTTTCCACGAGTTCACGGCAGTTGTCCATGGCAACGATTTTCAGTGGGGCGATAGGCGTACGGTTCTTAAAGTAATACTGCTTCTCGAAATCGTTTAACATAATCGGACCTTTCATTAACGGAAAATTGAACTACTCAAAATACTAACACTTTTAAGTGGAATTAGCAAGAAAGATATGATAAAATATCCCGGAAAGGACAATGTTATGAAAAAGCACCGAATTGAACGGATTTTGCCCGGTTCCATCGCAGAGGAACTGGAGATCCGTCCGGGCGATCTGGTTCTGCAGATCAACAATCAGGACATAGAAGATGTTTTTGATTACGAGTTCCTCTGCCGGGACGAGCAGGTAAACCTGCTTGTGGAGACCGCGGAAGGGGAGCCTGTTCTGTATGAGATCGAAAAGGAAGAAGACGAAGATCTGGGCCTGGACTTCGGCGAAGGCCTGATGGATGACTACCGTTCCTGCCGAAACAAGTGCATCTTCTGTTTTATCGATCAGATGCCGCCCGGTATGCGGGAAACCCTGTATTTCAAGGATGACGATGCGCGTCTGAGCTTTCTGCAGGGCAATTACGTAACATTGACCAATATGAGTGAAAAGGATATCGACCGGATCATCCGGTACCGCCTGTCTCCGATCAATATCTCTGTACATACGATGAATCCGGAGCTGCGCTGTACGATGCTGCACAACCGATTTGCCGGTGAAGCGCTGAAAAAGCTCGATATTCTGGCAGCTCATGAGATCACGATGAACGGTCAGATCGTTCTTTGCCCCGGCTGGAATGACGGCCGGGAACTGGATTACACGATAGAAAAACTGTCGTCTTACCTGCCGTATATGGAAAGCGTTTCCGTGGTGCCTGTGGGCCTCACGAAATACCGCGAGGGGCTGACACCGCTGAGGCTGCTGACGCCGGAGGAGGCGGCAGCGACTATTGATACGATCGAAGCCTGGCAGGAAAAGCTGTTCCCGCAATACGGCCTGCATTTCGTCCATGCCAGCGACGAAATGTATCTGCTGGCCGGCCGGGCACTTCCCGAGGAAGACCGCTACGACGGGTATCTTCAGCTGGAAAACGGTGTCGGGATGATGCGCCTGTTTATAAATCAGTTCCGTGAAGAAATGGCCCATCACCGTCCGTCCAAAAGGAAAAAGCGCCGTCTTTCGCTGGCCTGCGGGCGCCTGCCTTATCCCTGCATGCAGGAACTGCTGTCAGAACTGAAAGAACGTTTCCCGTCGGTGGAAGTTTCCCTGTATCCGATTAAAAACTGCTTTTTCGGGGAGACGATTACCGTGTCCGGTCTCGTGACGGGGCAGGATCTGATCAAACAGCTGAAAGGGAAAGACCTGGGCGAGGTGCTGTATATACCGATTTCCATGCTGCGTTCCGGGGAAGATGTTTTTCTGGATGACCTGCATCTGAGCGATGTCGAGGAAGCCCTCGGTGTTCCGGTTGCGGCGCTTGAATGCGACGGGATCTCACTGGTGCGCAGTATTCTGCAGCAGTCCGGTTCCCCGGCCGGCAGCCGCGTTTTCAGAGCCTATGAACTGGGAGGAATCAATGAGTAAGCCTGTAATTGCAATTGTAGGACGGCCGAATGTCGGCAAATCCACATTGTTTAATAAACTGGCCGGTGAGCGGATCTCCATTGTGGACGATACGCCCGGCGTGACGCGCGACAGGATCTATGCTGACTGTACCTGGCTGGACCGCAGCTTCACCCTGATCGATACCGGCGGTATTGAGCCGGAGAGCGACGACGTGATCTTAAAGCAGATGCGGGAACAGGCTGTGATCGCAATGGAGACCGCGGATGTCATCATCTTCCTGGTCGATGTCAGACAGGGGCTCGTGGACGCTGATATGCGCGTGGCCGATATGCTGCGCCGCTCCAACAAACCGGTCGTGCTCGCGGTCAACAAAGTGGATAACTTCGCGAAGTTCGGGAACGACGTATATGAGTTCTACAACCTGGGCCTCGGCGATCCGGTCCCGATTTCCGCCTCGGAAATGCTCGGGCTCGGCGATCTGCTGGACAAAACCCTGTCACTTGTTCCGAAGAATCTTTCCGAAGAGGAAGAAGATGCCCGGCCGCGCATCGCGATCGTCGGAAAACCGAATGTCGGCAAGAGCAGTATTGTGAACCGCATGGCCGGAAACAACCGCGTGATCGTCTCGGATATTGCCGGAACGACCCGCGATGCGATCGATACGGTCGTGAGGCGCAGCGGCAAAGAATACGTGCTGATTGATACGGCTGGCCTGCGCCGCAAAAGCAAGATCAAGGAAAACATAGAGCACTACAGCGTGATCCGTGCGGTCAGCGCCGTGGAACGCTCCAATATTGTAATCCTGGTGATCGATGCTTCGGAAGGAGTCACCGAGCAGGATGCCAAGATCGCCGGCGTGGCGCATGAGAACAACAAGGGAATCCTGATCTTAGTCAATAAATGGGACCTTGTCGAAAAAGACAACAACACCATGAAGCAGTTCACGAAGAAGCTGCGGGAGGTCCTGTCCTTCCTGGACTATGCCGACATCCTCTTTGTTTCGGCACTGACGGGGCAGCGGCTGAATCAGATTTTCGTGAAAGTGGACGAGATCGCGGAAAGCTGCACGAAGCGCATCGGGACCGGTGTTCTGAATGAGATCATTTCTCAGGCCGTTTCAATGCATGAACCGCCTTCGGACAAGGGAAAACGGCTGCGGCTCTACTATGCGACGCAGGTCGCGGTCGGCCCGCCGACCTTTGTTCTGTTTGTCAACGACAAGAAACTGATGCATTTCTCTTACGAGAGGTACATCGAGAACCAGATCCGCGAGACCTTCGGCTTCCGCGGCACGAGCATCAAAATCATCATACGGGAGAGGAGCGAAAAAGAACAGTGATACGTCTTCCGCTTGTTTTGCTGGGTTATCTTTTTGGCTGCTTCCAGACCAGCTTTCTTTACGGAAAGCTGCAGGGAATCGATATCCGTGATCACGGCAGCGGAAACGCCGGAACGACCAATGCCCTGCGCGTCATGGGAACCAGGGCAGGGGTTATTGTTTTCATCGGAGACATGGGAAAGATGATCCTCGCCCTGCTGCTTACGGGCTGGCTGGCTTCGTTCTGGGGAGAAGAGTACTATCTGCTGACCCGCCTGTACACCGCGCTCGGCGTGGTACTGGGCCATTTGTTCCCCTATTATATGAATTTCCGCGGCGGAAAAGGCATTGCCTCGACCGGCGGTTTAATGCTGCTGCTGGACTGGCGGACCGCCGTATTCGGCTTCGTTACGTTCTTCGGCCTGACGCTTCTGACAAAATACGTCTCGCTCGGATCCATCGTCATGGTGATCGGAGAAGAGATCCTGTTTATCGTTCTGACGGTCACGGGAAAGATCGAGCTTGGCCTGATGCCGCTCTGGGAAGCGATCCTGATCTTTTCGGCAATCGTTGCCATGGCACTGATCCGCCACAGCGAAAATATCGGCAGACTGCTGCACGGAACGGAAAACAAACTGAAGCTGTAAAAAAAGGCCGAGCTGTCTGAACAGAGGAGGCGAACAAGCCGAAAAGGCTTGACATTCCGCTGCCGGCATGCTATGTTTCGCTTTGCACAGGCCCGTATGACCTGATTTCAGGGGTTGTACTGGTTTCGACGGGGGTTTGGAAGCTCCGGGTGCCATCCGCAGACCGTGGCTGCGTAATAAAACGGAATTAAATATAAACGCTAACAACGATTACGCGTTAGCTGCTTAAGCAGCTTGTCGGCCCGTGGCTGCCTGCCACCGCGGTCAAAAGGCAACAGGAACGGAAGGCCACTGCCAGTCCTAAGCTTTGCGGACCGGAAAGTATGATGAAACAACTGAAACCATGAACCCGTCTGAGGGCGCAAGGCAGAGGAAATAAAAGAACGCACCCTATAATGGT
>JAEEGL012890677.1_pt1 | contig 12985 bp, 8 predicted proteins | sample 9134231 | NCBI WGS metagenome assembly JAEEGL01 (sample SAMN16246548, study PRJNA631951) | gut metagenome | biome: gut microbiome; feature: rumen; material: fiber-attached | host: Bos | place: Iran: Karaj | collected 2018-10 | reverse complement strand
GACCATTGTCCTGCCCTTCACGGTGCAGACCATCACGCACGCCACCAACGGCGAGTGCATCCCCTTTGCGGCCTACACGGCTGGGTTGAAGCCGTTCTGGCTGTGCGAACTCACGGAACAGGGCTTCAAGGACAGCGACAGCCTCCGCGCCAATATACCTTATATTATAAGTATGCCAGAGAACGAGGAGTACTCGCCCTACTACCGTCTGGCCGGCGAGGTGACGTTCTCGGCACGGGGCATTGAGGTGCCGGCAACACAGTTGCAGACGAGCCACCGTGGACAGTCCTCGTTCGTGCCGTGCTTCGGCACCGTGGCGCAGGCAGAGGATGTCTTCGCACTGAACGTGGGCGAACCACGCGGGGGTTATGCAGAGGGAAGCCTCTTCGACCGCAACTACCGCGATGTCTATCCCTTTGAGGCCTACCGCACGACGACACAGGCGGGTGTCCGCTACATCAGCATTGCAGATGACTTCGACAGCAATACTGGCATCATGGAAATGAAAGATGAGAGAATGAGAAGTGACAAACAGTCCGGCGCTGTCTATGACTTGCGGGGCCTGCGCGTGAAGACACCGGGCAAGGGGCTGTACATCCGCCAAGGCAAGAAGATGGTGGTAAATTGAAAATTAAAAATTAAAAATTGAAAGTTAACGAGTTAACGTGTTAACGTGTTAATGTGTTAATGTGTCAAGCGACCAAAGGTCGAGCGGAAAAATTGGAGCAGCGAGTGCCATCGGACAGCCGCGATCTCATCCGTCGGCTCACACCGTTGCATGGTGCGGGCGAGGCCCGTGCCATTGTAGGCCTGCTCATGGAGGAGCGCTTTCACCTCTCTCAGACAGACGTGCTCCTGGGTCGGGAGGCGAGGCTCTCTGCGCAGGAACGTGCAGCGTTCGGGTTGCTGGCAGCCCGCCTGCTCACGGGTGAACCCGTGCAGTATGTGCTGGGCTACACTACCTTCTGCGGTCATCGCTTCCGCGTCAGCCCCGAGGTGCTCATTCCCCGTCCCGAGACAGAGGAACTGGTGAAGCGCACCACTGCCATGAATCACTTTGCTCACAAAGGTATGCACACCCCTGTCCTTGGAAGAGGCGTCGGAGGCGAAGCCATCCTGGACCTGTGCACGGGAAGCGGCTGCATCGCCATCTCGCTGGCACTGGCCATGCCCGATGCCCAGGTCACGGCCGTGGATATCAGCGCCGCCGCGCTCGACGTGGCACGGCAAAACGCCCGCGACCTGGGAGCCCACAACGTTCGTTTCCTTCAAGCCGACGTGTTGAAAGATGATTTAGCTTTCGGCAATCAGTCATTCACAATCCTCACGGCTAACCCGCCCTACGTGCGGGACTCCGAGGCCAATGACATGTCTCCCACCGTCTTGCGACACGAACCTCACCTTGCACTCTTCGTGCCCGACGAGGATCCGCTGCGTTTCTACCGCGCCATCGCCGACACGGGGCAACGGGTGCTGCGGCCTGGAGGCCTCGTAGTTGTGGAACTCAACACTGCGCTGGCAGAGCAAACGCTACGGCTCTTTGAGCAACGCGGATACATTGCCTTGGAGCTGCATGACGATCAGTTCGGCCGCACCAGATTCCTTGAAGGAAAAGTTGACAAGTTGAAAGTTGAAAATTGAAAATTGAAAGTTAACGAGTTAACGAGTTAACGAGTTAATGTGTTAACGTGTTAATATGTTAACGTGTCAACGGCGTAGCCGTGTTAACGTGTCAAGCGACCAAAGGTCGAGCGGGCGAGCTTGCTCGGGAATCAAAAGTCAGCGAAGATAAAGCGGAAAATTGAAAATTATTGTTGTTTTTTTGCAATAGTTTCATGGAAAAGCGTTACTTTTGCGCCCATGAAACTATTTCTGCTCGATGCCTACGCCCTCATCTACCGGGCTTATTACGGACTCATCAAGAACCCGCGCATCAACAGTCGCGGTGAAAACGTGTCGGCTGTCTTCGGCTTCTTCAATACACTCGAGGAGGTGCTCAACAGCGAACAACCCACCCACATCGGCGTGGCCTTTGACCCGCACGGCGGCACCTTCCGCCATGAGCGTTATCCCCTCTACAAGGCTCAGCGCGACGAGACACCAGAGGCCATCCGCTTCGGCGTACCTGTGATCAAGGACATCCTCGCCGCCTATCATATTCCCGTGCTGGAGTTGCCAGGCTACGAGGCCGATGATGTGATTGGCACGCTGGCGGCGAAGGCCGAAGAAGCAGGCATCACCACTTTCATGATGACGCCCGACAAGGACTACGGCCAGTTGGTATCGGCGCACGTGCGTATGTTCAGGCCGCGGACGATGGGTGCCGGTTTCGATGTCATGGGTCCTGCAGAAGTCTGTGCCAAGTGGGGCATAGAACGGCCGCAGCAGGTGGTGGACATTCTGGGATTGATGGGTGATGCATCGGACAACATCCCAGGTTGCCCAGGCGTAGGAGAGAAAACGGCTTCCTCGCTGATTCAGCAGTTCGGTTCCATAGAGAACCTGTTGGCCCACACAGACCAACTGAAGGGTAAGCTGAAGGAGAAAGTGGAGAACGGCCGCGAGCAGATAGCGCTCTCCCGCTGGTTGGCGCAGATTGTCACAGACGTACCTGTTGAGTTGGATTTGGGAGCCTTGGAACGCAAGGAGCCTGACAAGGATGAGCTGGTGAGGAAGTTCGAGGCACTGGAAATGCGGTCGATGGCAAATAAATACAGACCCACCCCCTCACCCCTCCCCATGAGGGAGGGGAGTGGTCACCGTTTGACCACGGGGGGACAACTGCACCCCGTTGCCAATAAAGGTCAAATGGATTTGTTTGGTGACATAGGTGGTCAAATGGATTTCACTACTCCCCAATCCGCACAGGTAACAGCTCCCCTCCCTACAAGGGTAACGAGGGAAGAGGTGATTGACATTGAGTCAATCACCCCGAGCGAACGAGGCTTATCTCCAAACCCGAAGATGGACAGGCAATGGGATGGGTCTGCTGGGGCTTCTTACCATCTGGTCGATTCCTCTTCTGCGCGCGCAAACCTTATTCGCTTACTTCTTTCTGCAGAAGAGGTTTCCTTAGACACCGAGACCACTTCTACCTCTGCTATTGATGCGGAGTTGGTGGGACTCAGCTTTGCCGTCAAAGAGGGTGAAGGCTACTACGTGCCCATCCCCGAGAACCAGACAGAAGCTCAGGCGATAGTAGATGAGTTCCGACCCGTCTATGAGAATGAAAAGATCCTGAAGGTAGGTCAGAATCTGAAATATGACTTACAGGTATTGGCGAATTATGGCATCACGCTGGCTGCGCCAATGTTTGACACGATGATAGCCCACTACCTGCTGCAGCCCGAGTCGCGCCATGGAATGGACTATCTGGCAGAGGTTTACCTGCACTACAAAACCATTCACATCGATGAACTGATCGGCAAGAAGGAACGCGGCAAACCGCAACGGTCCATGCGTGATGTGCCCGTGGAAGAAGTGTGCCCCTACGCCGCTGAAGATGCAGATGTTACATTGCGGCTGAAACACGTCTTTGAACCGATGCTGCGTGCCGAAAACGCCATGCATCTCTTCACGGAAATTGAAATGCCGCTGATGCCTGTGCTGGCCGATATGGAGCGCACAGGGGTGCGGTTGGACACGGGGGCATTGCGCTCCGCCAGCGAGACGCTGACCGCTCAGATGGCTGCCATCGAACAGGAAATCTTTACGTTTGCAGGGTTCGAGTTCAATATCAACTCCCCCAAGCAGGTGGGCGAGGTGCTCTTTGACCGCATGAAGCTGCTGACCAATGCCAAGAAGACCAAGGGTGGTGCCTACTCCACCAACGAGGAAGTGCTGCAGCGCATCCGCACCAAGCACCCTATTGTGGATAAAATACTGGATTACCGGGGCAAGAAGAAGCTGGTGGGCACCTACTTAGACAGCCTGCCTGAACTGATCAATCCGCGCACGGGGCACATACACACCAGCTTCAACCAGTGCGTGGCCGCCACAGGACGCCTGTCCAGCAGCGACCCCAACCTGCAGAATATTCCCGTCCGCACCGAGGACGGCAAGGAGATCCGCAAAGCATTCATTCCCGAAGAGGGGCAGCTGTTCTTCTCGGCCGACTACTCGCAAGTGGAGCTCCGCATCATGGCTCACTTGAGCGGCGACGAGGGACTGATAGAGGATTTCCGTTTAGGGCACGACATCCACGCCGCCACCGCCGCAAAGATATTCCACAAGGCCATCGACGAGGTGACGCGCGAGGAACGCAGCCGCGCCAAGACGGCCAACTTCGGCATCATCTACGGCATCACGGCCTTCGGGCTCACAGAGCGGCTGGGCATCTCACGCACAGAGGCCAAACAGCTGATAGACCAGTACTTTGACACCTACCCGCGCGTTCACGCCTACATGCAGGAGAGCATAGCGCGAGCCCGCGAAGCAGGTTACACAGAAACCCTCTGCGGCCGGCGCTGCTACCTGCGTGACATCAATTCTGCCAACGCCACCGTGCGCGGCTTTGCCGAGCGCAACGCTATCAACTCGCCCATCCAGGGGTCGGCAGCAGACATCATCAAAATAGCCATGATACGCATCCACCGACGCTTGCGAGAAGAAGGTCTGCGCTCCCGCATGATCCTTCAAGTGCATGACGAACTGAACTTCACCGTCCCACCCGAGGAACGTGACCGTGTGCAGGAAATTGTGGTCAGCGAGATGCAGAATGCCGCACAATTGCAAGTGCCCCTGCTGGCCGACGAAGGCTGGGGCAGCAACTGGCTGGAGGCACATTGAAAGTTGAAAGTTGAAAATTGATAATTGAAAATTGATAAGTTGACAAGTTGACGAGTTGAAAGTTGAAAAATATTAACTCATTCATTCACAAACACTATGAAGAAGATTAGAGCAGCCGTTGTTGGTTACGGCAACATCGGCAAGTACGCATTGGAGGCCCTCTTGGAGGCTCCAGATTTTGAGGTCGCTGGCATTGTGCGCCGCCAAGGCGCCGAGTGCTGTCCCCGAGAGTTGGAAGACTACCCCGTGGTGAAGGACATCCGCGAGCTGGCCGACGTGGACGTTGCCATTCTTGCCACTCCCACCCGCAGCGTGGAAGCCTATGCAAAGACGATTCTCGCTTTGGGAATCAACACCGTGGATTCCTTTGATATCCACACACAAATTGTCTCGCTGCGACGCTCTCTCGATGAGGTCGCAAAGGCAGGAGGGGCCGTCAGCATTATCTCGGCAGGATGGGATCCCGGGTCCGACAGTGTGGTCAGAACCCTCATGGAGAGCCTGGCACCTAAGGGACTCACCTACACCAACTTCGGCCCAGGCCGCTCCATGGGTCACAGCGTGGCGGTGCGAGCTATCGAGGGCGTGCGAGATGCGCTGAGTGTGACCATTCCGCTGGGAACTGGAATTCATCGCCGCATGGTTTATGTGGAACTGGAAGAAGGTGCCAGCTTCGAGACCGTGAAACAGGCCGTACTGACGGACCCCTACTTCATCAACGACGAGACGCACGTGACACAGGTGCCGTGCGTGAAGGACCTGAACGACGTGGGCCACGGCGTGAACCTTGTGCGCAAGGGCGTCAGCGGCCAGACCCACAACCAGCTCTTTGAGTTCAATATGAAAATCAACAACCCCGCCCTCACGGCACAGGTGCTGGTCAACGTGGCCCGCGCCTCCATGCGTCAGCAACCCGGCTGCTACACGATGATTGAAATCCCCGTCATCGACCTGTTGCCCGGAGACAGGGAGGAGATTGTAAGACATTTGGTTTAAGATCTGATAGAGGATCGATGAATGGTTGTGTAGCTTCCATCGGTTTCTTTGACGGTGTGCACCGCGGCCACCAGTGCCTGATCCGGCAGGTGCAGGAGGAGGCTCGGCGACGTGGTGCGCACTCACTGTTAATCACCTTCGACCGCCATCCACGAGCTGTCTTTGCGCCAGAAAGTGTGCCGCCCCTGCTGACGACCGCTGCAGAGAAGATGACACTGCTGCGTGCAACTGGTATGGATGGCATTTATACACTGCCTTTTGACCGCGAGATGGCATCGCTGACGGCCCGCGAGTTTATGCAGCACGTGCTGCGTGACAAGTTGGGAGTGAAGGCACTCGTCATAGGTTATGATCACCATTTCGGGCGGCCACAGTCTCGCGGCAACAACACGGTGGAAACACAAAGAAGAAAAGCGCAGGGAGCCGAAACGCAGGGAACCGAGGGCTTTGAGGAATACCTGGCCTATGGTCGCGAGTTGGGAGTTGACGTTTTGTTGGCACACGAGCTGGAAGGAGAGCACATCAGCAGTTCCGTTATCCGCCACGCATTGGAAAACGGTGACGTATCCAGGGCAGCGCACCTGTTAGGTCGGCCTTACACGTGGACGGGTCGCGTGGTGCATGGTCACGCCGTCGGTCGCCAACTGGGCTTCCCCACCGCCAACTTGGAAGCGCTTTCACCAGAGAAACAGCTGCCGGCAAACGGCGTGTACGCTGTGCTCATTGATGAATTAAGATTGAACATTGATAAAAAGAACGAATCAACCTGCTGTATTCATCAATCTCCCATCATCAATCATCAATTCTCAATCCTCAACATTGGTTGCCGCCCAACCATCAACAACGGCTATGACACTTCCATCGAGACGCATCTTCTTGACTTCGAAGGTGATCTCTACGGACAAGCCCTCACTGTTTCTTTCATCGCACGCTTGCGCGCGGAACAACGTTTCGCCAGCGAAGAAGAACTGGCTCGACAGCTGCAGCACGACAGGGAAGCAGCACAGCACATCCTCGCAATGGTAGCGAGGAAACAGCGGAATGACTGCGCTCGGCCCAAAGGGACGCTTCACACTTGAAGAATGTCATCACGCCCGAGCGACCGAGGCTTATCACCTAAACTGAGGACGGATGGGGGGACAGCGGAACGCTGTGAAACAACAACACCGCTTATTATTCTCACCACGAATTACACGAATTTAACGAATTGTTGTCCTCTGATAGAAGAATGAGAAACGATTTACACGAATTACGGCGGCACGCTACGCAGCTGCCGAAAGACGCAATAAGTTACGATGAAAATTACAATCCGCAAGCACTCCTGGTGGAGCTATCTCCTCATCTTTTTCTTCAGTCAGCTGGTCTCGGGAGGGCTGGCCTTTGTCATCTCTCGCCAGAAACTGGTGGTGACACACGATCCCGCATCGCTGGTCGTGGTGACATTGTTTGCCGCCAACGCGCTGGCCGTACTGCTCTGGTTCTGTTTCCGCCCCTCTGCCATCACTTGGCAGCGCACGGTGGCGGGCATCCAGGGGCAGAATGGGCGCCGCACAGGGCTGGTCTTCCTGTTGGCCCTGCCGCTGATCATCCTGACCAACCTCGGTCAGGAAGTGTTCTTTCCCAATATTCCTAACCTGCTGGACGAGAATATCATGCGGGGGATAATGTATCACCCCATAGGATTTCTGACTGTTGCCATTCTTGGACCGGTGGCCGAGGAGCTGCTGTTCCGCGGCGGCGTGCAGCACGATCTCTCGCTGCATCACTCCGACCAAGGTCGGTTTGTGCCTATTGCCCTCACTGCAGCCTTGTTCGCGCTGATCCACATGAACCCGGCACAGATGCCAGCGGCTTTCATCCTGGGTTGCTTGCTGGGATTTGCCTATTGGTGGACAGGTTCACTCATTGCACCTGTGTGCATACACGTGTTCAACAATTCCCTCGCCTGCGTGATGTCTTTCCTGGCAAAGGACGATGACAGCATCATTCATTTTTTGGGTGGAACCACCGGGGCTGGAATCACAGCCGTCATCTGCGTCTTCTTCCTTGTCCTCACCTTCCGTGCCGTTCGCAAAGAGGGGTAAAAAGGCACAGAAAGAGGGTAAATCACCTTCATTTTATCGGCAAAGGAACCAAAAAAAGTACCTTGGGGCGCTTTTTTATGTATATGATAAGGTGTAGTTCGACTTTTTTGCGTAGCTTTGCGCCCGAATTTTCAATACCAAAGAAATAGATATGCAGAAAAATCTGGTTATCGTAGAGTCTCCGGCCAAAGCCAAGACCATAGAGAAATTCTTGGGCAAGGATTATAAAGTGATGTCATCCTATGGGCACATCCGTGACCTGCAGAAGCATGACTTCAGTATCGACGAAGAAACCTTCATGCCTCAATATGAGGTTCCCGACGACAAGAGGCACGTGGTCACCCAGCTGCGGCAGAACGCCAAGAAGGCCGATACGGTGTGGCTGGCATCCGATGAAGACCGCGAAGGAGAGGCTATTTCCTGGCACCTGCAAGAGGTGCTGAAACTGAAACCGGAGACAACACGGCGCATTGTCTTCCATGAGATCACCAAACCCGCCATTCTCGAGGCCATAGAGCATCCGAGGCAGGTGGATATGGGACTGGTCAACGCGCAACAAGCCCGGCGCGTGCTCGACCGTATCGTGGGTTTCAAACTCTCGCCTGTGCTATGGCGCAAGGTCAAGCCCAGCCTCAGTGCCGGTCGCGTGCAGAGCGTCGCCGTCAGGTTAATTGTTGAACGTGAGCGTGAAGTGCAGGCCTTCCAGCCCGAATCCGCCTATCGCATCACGGCACTCTTCTCCAACGAAGACGGCAGCCAGCTCAAAGCCGAACTGAACCACCGGTTCGCCACCCGCGAGGAGGCAGAGGCTTTCCTGAAGGCTGCCACAGGAGCCACCTTCACGATAGAAGACGTACAGACACGACCCGTACACCGCTCACCGGCACCGCCCTTCACCACCAGTACACTCCAGCAAGAGGCTGCACACAAGTTGGGGCTGCCTGTTGCTCAAACCATGATCCTGGCACAGCGCCTCTACGAGAACGGAATGATCACATACATGAGAACAGACAGCGTGAATCTGTCTAATCTCGCATTGAACACCAGCCGCAAGGTCATCACGGAGCTGATGGGAGAACAATATGTGAAGACTCGCCAGTTTCACACTTCCAGCAAGGGCGCACAAGAGGCTCACGAAGCCATTCGGCCCACTTATCTGGACCGCACGGAACTCACCGATGCCCCGCCGCAGGAACGACGTCTCTATGACCTCATCTGGAAACGCACCATTGCCAGCCAGATGGCCGATGCCGAGCTGGAGAAGACCACCGTCGTCATCAGTATCAGCGGCCGGGACGAGCAGTTCGTGGCCTCGGGTGAGGTTCTGAAGTTCGACGGTTTCCTGCACGTCTATCGTGACAGCAGCGAAGACACGGATGCGGGAACCGATGCCGTGGAGAACACTGAAAGCAGTACACTGCTGCCGCCAGTCACCGCCGGAGAGAAACTCGTGCGCATGGAGTTGCAAGCCACAGAGCGCTTTACGCAGCGACCCACACGCTACAACGAGGCCAGTCTGGTGCGCAAACTCGAGGAGTTGGGCATTGGCCGCCCCTCCACTTACGCTCCTACTATCAGCACCATCCAACAACGCGAATATGTCATCAAGGGTGACAAGACGGGCGAGGAACGAACGTTCTTTGTCATGACAGTCGGAGCAGACAACCAACTGCATTCAGAACAACGTTCTGCCGTTTTCGGTGCAGAACGCGGCCGTCTCCTGCCCACGGATATCGGCATCGTTGTCAATGACTTTCTGATGGAGTACTTCCCAAGCATCATGGACTATAACTTCACAGCCGAAGTGGAGAAGCAGTTCGATGCCATTGCCGAGGGCAAGGAAGAGTGGACGGGCATGATCCGTCACTTCTACACGGCTTTTGAACCTCTGGTGGAGCAAACCATCCAGTCCAAGACAGAGCTGCGAGCCGGCGAACGCATGCTGGGCACCGAGCCAAAGACGGGCAAACCTGTCAGCGTGAAAATCGGACGCTATGGGCCCGTCGTGCAGATAGGCCGATCCGATGACGCAGAAAAGCCGCGCTTCGCCCAGCTCAAGAAAGGTCAGAGCCTCGAAGCCATCACGCTGGAAGAAGCGTTGGATCTCTTCAAGCTGCCCCGCACTTTGGGCGAATTTGAGGGAGACAGTGTCATCGTCGGTTCAGGACGGTATGGATACTATGTCCTGCATCAGAAAAAATTCACCAGCCTGCCCGCAGAGGCTGATCCTAACGCCATCACGCTCGAAGAGGCTATACAAATCATTGAGGATAAGCGGAAGAGCGAAGCAGACAAGCACATGAGGACCTTCAGCGAAGAGCCGGAGCTGGAAATCATCAATGGACGCTTTGGACCCTATATGGTCTATAAAGGCGAGAACTACCGCCTCCCCAAGGCCATGCAGGAACGAGTGGCAGAACTCACCTGCGAAGAGTGCCTGCAAGTCATTCGAGACCAGGAAGAGAAGGCTAAAAGTGGTGGCAGCAGCAAGCGCCGCTTCAACCGAAAGAAGTTGAAAGTTGAAAGTTAATTACCTTGGTGCGCATCATTCTCATCGGATACATGGGTGCCGGAAAGACAACCGTCGGCAAGGCACTGGCAGCTGAACTCGGAGTACCCTTCTATGACCTCGACTGGTTCATCACTACCCGCTACCGAAAGAGCATCCCGGAGATTTTTGCAGAAAAAGGCGAAGAAGGATTCCGGGAACTGGAACACCGTATGCTGCATGAAGTGGCTGAGTTCGAGGACATCGTGCTCAGCTGCGGAGGCGGCACACCCTGTTTCTTTGACAACATGGAGTACATGAACTCCCTCGCCGACACCATTTATCTGAAAGCCAAGCCCGCAGTGCTGGCCATGCACCTGCGCATGGGAAAAGGCAAGCGTCCACTGCTCGAGGGCAAGTCTCCAGAAGAGCTGGAAACCGTCATCAGTGAGATGCTACTCACCCGCGAACCTTTTTACTCAAAAGCCAAATACACCATTGATGTAAGCCTCTTGGACACTGCGAACAAGATTCAAGAGAGCGTGAAACTCATCAAAGAATTATTGGACAAAGAAAAAAATGAAGAAGTGGCGCATAGAAGACTCTGAAGAGCTCTACAACATCAAAGGCTGGGGTGTCAACTACTTCGGCATCAACGAGAAAGGGCATGTGTATGTCACACCCAAGAAGAACGGCGTACAGGTGGACCTGAAGGAAGTCGTGGATGAGCTGGCCACGCGACACGTGACCGCCCCCATGCTACTGCGTTTCCCGGATATCCTGGACAACCGCATCGAGAAGACCGACGAATGCTTCCGCAAGGCATCCAAGGAGTATGATTACAAGGCAGAGCACTTCATCATTTTCCCCGTGAAGGTCAACCAGATGCGGCCCGTCGTAGAGGAGATCATCAGCCACGGCAAGCGCTACAACCTGGGGCTGGAGGCCGGTTCCAAGCCGGAACTGCACGCCGTGCTGGCAACCAATATGGACAGCGACAGCCTCATTATCTGCAACGGACACAAGGACCAGAACTTCATTGAGCTGGCGCTGCTGGCACAGAAGATGGGAAAACGCGTGTTCCTCGTCATCGAGAAACTGCCCGAGCTGAAAATCATTGCAGAGACGGCACAGCGGCTGGGCGTGAAACCCAACTTGGGCATCCGCATCAAACTCGCAGCCAACGGCTCCGGCAAGTGGAGCGAGAGCGGCGGCGATGCCTCCAAGTTCGGCCTCAACAGTTCAGAACTGCTGATGGCGCTGCAGCTGCTCGACGAAATGGGGTTGCGTGACTGCCTCAAACTGCTGCACTTCCACATCGGAAGCCAGATCACCAAGATCCGACGCATCAGTACCGCCCTGCGAGAGGCCGCACAGTTCTATGTGCAGCTGCACACCATGGGCTTCAACATCCAATTCATCGACTGCGGAGGCGGATTGGGCGTGGATTATGACGGCACACGCTCCAGCAACAGCGAGTCCAGCGTCAACTACTCCATACAGGAATACGTCAACGACTGCGTCTATACCCTCGTAGAGGCCGCTAACCAGAACGGCATCCCCCACCCCAACATCATCACCGAGGGCGGACGCTCACTCACAGCTCATCACAGCGTGCTCATCGTGGATGTCATGGAGAGCGTCTGTGCACCGCAGATGCCCGAGGACTTCCAGCCCGGCGAGAGCGACCACAAACTGGTGCATGACCTCACGGAAATCTGGGACAAGCTGTCCAACCGCTCGCTCTTAGAGGACTGGCACGATGCCGAGGACATCCGCGAGGAAGCCCTGGACCTGTTCCGACACGGAATCATTGACCTGAAGACACGCGCACAGATTGAATCCATCTACTGGGCCATCAGCCATGAAGTGGCAGAGCTGGCACACCACCAGAAGCACGTGCCCGACGAGCTGCGCGCCCTGGACAAGCAGATGGCAGACAAATACTTCTGCAACTTCTCACTCTTCCAGTCCATGCCGGACTCCTGGGCACTCGACCAGCTCTTCCCCATCATGCCCATTGACCGGCTGCAGGAACAGCCCACACGCAGCGCCACCCTGCAGGACATCACCTGCGACTCCGACGGCAAGATCACCACCTACGTGAACGGCGGGCACCAGACCAACTACATACCGCTCCATACCGTGCGCGCCGAGGAACACTATTATATCGGTGTCTTCCTCGTCGGCGCCTATCAGGAAATTCTCGGTAACATGCACAACCTTTTTGGCGACACCAATGCCGTGCACATCACTGTCAACCGCGACACCTATGACATCGAGCAGATCATCGACGGCGAGACGGTTGCCGACGTGCTCGAATACGTGCAGTATGACCCCAAGAAACTCGTGCGACGCCTCGAGATATGGGTCAGCCGTGCCATCAAGGACGGCAAGATTACCGACAGCGAAGGCAAGGAGTTTATCAGCAACTACAGGGCCGGGCTCTACGGATACACCTATCTGGAGTAAAGTTGACGAGTTGACGAGTTGACAAGTTGAAAGTTCAGTCTTTCACTTTTCATTCTTTCTTCTTCATTCGTCATTCATCAAAAAATGGGAATATGAAAGAAACAGATAACCAACAGTCAAAGTCTGCGTCAGGGAACCCGTGCGAGGCTGCTGGCAG
>JAEEGL010932074.1_pt1 | contig 12985 bp, 12 predicted proteins | sample 9134231 | NCBI WGS metagenome assembly JAEEGL01 (sample SAMN16246548, study PRJNA631951) | gut metagenome | biome: gut microbiome; feature: rumen; material: fiber-attached | host: Bos | place: Iran: Karaj | collected 2018-10 | reverse complement strand
CATCATCTTGGCGGTCAGTCCTCTGGACCTCTTGATCATGAACTCGGCCCTGTCGTGCAGCTCCTGCTTGGAGAGCTTGAGCCTCGCGACTCCCTGCTCCATTGCCTTGCTTGCAACGGCGACCGCTTCACTGATGAACACATCGGTCTCGGACATCGTCGGGACGATGTACTCGGGCGAGAGTCCCTTCTCCTCTGCGCATCTGGCAAGTTCCCTCGCTGCTGCGATGCACATCTCGTCGGTGATGGTCTTTGCCCTAACATCGAGCACTCCACGGAAGATCGCGGGGAATCCCATGGAGTTGTTGACCTGGTTGGGGAAGTCTGACCTACCGGTGGCGAAGATCTTGACTCCGTGCTCCTTGGCCTCCCAGGGCCAGATCTCGGGGATCGGGTTGGCGGTGGCGAAGATGACGGGGTCGTCGGCCATGAGGTCCACGTACTCCGGAGGGATGGTTCCCGGTCCGGGCTTGGATGCGGCGATGACGATGTCGGCGCCCTCGAAGGCCTCCTTCATTCCGCCCTCCTTTCCTGCTCCGTTGGTCTTCTTACAGATCTCCCACTTCTGCTTGAACGAACCCTCGACGTCCTTCCTGGACTGGTTGAGGATTCCCTTCGAGTCGCACATGCACATGTGCTCGGGCTTGAATCCGGTGGCGAGGAGCAGCCTCGCGATGGCGATGGATGCCGCTCCGGCACCGATGACGGTGATGTGGGCGTCCTCGAGCTTCTTCCCTACGAGCTTCATGGCGTTGATCGCACCCGCGACCTCGACGGTGGCGGTTCCCTGCTGGTCGTCGTGCCATACGGGGATCTTGCAGTCCCTCCTGAGCTCGTCGAGGATGTCGAAGCACTTGGGGTTCGAGATGTCCTCGAGGTTGATTCCTCCGAACGAGGGGGCGATGAGCCTGACGGTCTCGATGATCTTCTCCGGATCCTTGGTGTCCAGACAGATCGGGACGCAGTCGACTCCTCCGAGGTACTTGAAGAGCATACCCTTACCTTCCATGACGGGCATGGCGGCCTCGGGTCCGATGTCTCCCAGACCAAGAACGCGGGTTCCATCCGATACGACAGCAACGGTGTTCCATTTCCATGTGTGCTCGTATACCTTCTCGGGGTTCGCAGCGATGTCCTTGCAGGGCTCGGCGACTCCGGGGGAGTACCAAATGGCAAAGTCGTCGAAGGACCTTACACACGCCTTCGGCACGACTTCGATCTTGCCCCCGTAGTACGGGTGCATCTTCATTGCGTCCTGGCCGGGCTTCTTCGCCTTTGCCAGACGCTCCTCTACGCTGATATCCTGGTCGTTTACCATTTTATTCACCTCGATACGTGCTGATACCCATCGCCAGCCGTTGTCGGACTGTCTCTTTCATCCTGATTTAATTATATAAAACAAAGAGTCCGGCCTGGTCGTCGTTTGATATACGCGCATGCCCATGGCATCAGCATGGCCAAGGAGATCACGGTGGTCCTCATAGACGGGTACATAGACGACCCGGCAGCGCTAGGGGTACCTCCGTACATCTCCCCCATGATCCGCTCCATAGCCGGTGCCGCGCTGGACGCCGGGGCGGACAGGGTCGAGTACGTCTCCATAGACATGATCAGGAAGGGCAGGAGGATCCCCGATGCATCGGTCACGGTGGTGCTGTCGGGGAACACAGTCCCGGGGAAATACCTCAGGTCGATGCCCATGTCCCTGAAGGAGCTGGCACAGTTGACGCCGAAGCTCAAGGGATGGAAGATGATCAGCGGTTCGGCGGCCGATTCCAAGGAGGCGGAGGCCTTCGATTTCATAATCAGGAAGGATCCAGCGGCGTCGCTCTACGACGGCATGATCGGAAAGGAGGTCGGAGAGAGGCTCCGCACCCTCGAGGAGTGGAACAGATGGATGCTGCTGGGCGCCGACATCGTGACGCAACATCAGGACTTCCCGGAACCGCTGGTCGCGGAGATAGAATCCTACAGGGGCTGCCACAGGTACAAATCCGGCGGATGCTCCTACTGCATCGAACCGCTGAAAGGAAAGCCCCTTATAAGATCCCCCGGGGATATCCTGGCCGAGGCCGGGAGGCTCAGGGAACTGGGCGTCAGGAACATCAGGATAGGGGGTCAGACCTGCATAGTGTCCTACGGTTCGGAGGACGATTCGGAGGTCCCCAGACCGAACCCCGAGGCCCTGAGGGAACTGTTCTGCGGCCTGAAGGGGATGGGATTCGACACCATCCATGTGGACAACGCCAATCCCGCGGTCATCGCCAGCTATCCCGAGGAGGCGGAGGAATGCCTCAGGATCATCACCGAATGCTGCACCGACGGCAACGTGCTGGCACTTGGTATGGAATCGGCCGATCCGTTCGTGATTATCGAGAACAACCTGAACAGCACGCCGGAGCAGGTCATGGACGCGGTCAGGATGATCAACCGCATCGGGTCGGAGAGGGGTCCGAGGGGCATGCCGAAACTGCTCCCGGGGATCAACATCATCTGCGGTCTGGACGGGGAGACGTCCAAGACGTACGGCATGGACATGGACATCCTGAAGAGGATGACCGATGAGGACCTCATCATCCGCCGCATCAACATACGCCAGGTCCTCCCCGTTAGAAGGGAGTTCGAGACCAAGGTCGACCAGCGCAGGTTCAAGAAGTTCAAGGAGGACGTCAGGGAGGACATCGACAGGGTCATGCTCCAGCGCCTGGTGCCCTTCGGTACCGTCCTGAAGGACGTGTATCTAGAGCTCAACGACGGGAACACCACGTTCGGGAGACAGATAGGCTCCTATCCGCTGCTCATAGGCATACCGTACAAGCTGGATACCGAGCGGTTCGTGGACGTGGTCATAACCGAATGGGGATTCAGGTCCGTGACCGGCATCACATATCCTTTCGACATCAACCACATGCCCATGTCCGCGCTGGAGGCGCTTCCCGGGATCGGCAAGAAGAGGGCCACCAACCTCGTTCTGAAGAGACCCTTCTCGTCCATGGAGGAGCTGGAAAGGGTCATAGAGGATCCGGAGATCTCGAAGAGACTGGAGCCTCTGATAGAATTCCTGTAAATCAATCAATGGAATCCAGGAATGAAACGATCTCCATTGCACTGTTGTATGCTTCTTCAGCTGTTTCTTCGCCAAATTCAAGCTTCTTTGTGCCTGGATAACGAGCAGCCAGATAATACCCAGATAGAATTGAGGCTTTCATGAGGACATCTTCACTGATCTTCACACCAGCATCTGATAGCAGACTCAATAACACTGACAGATCGTGATCGAACCTTGGATCCTGCCCGAATTGAACCAATTTTTCCTTAATCGTCTTCTCAACATATTGCTGAGAGTGAATACAGGTTGATTCTGCCGGTTCAAAACCATGCTGCTTATTGATTTCCAACTGGCGATAATCAACTTCTGCAAATCTGCGATAATCTCCTACTTCATACCTCATAGGCAACATACCCTGTGTTGTAGGCCTCATGGACCAGCGACTGCTCATCTTCTAATTCCTTTTCGAATTCGTCGGGGGTCACTACGAAAATATCACGATCAACGTTGATCTTTCTATCAATCAATGAACGCTGGATTGGAAATGCACGCTCGACAAATCTGCGATCGGTATCCATGACAACCATGACATCTAAGTCACTTTTGTCAGTGGCACAACGCTTCGCGACCGAACCGAAAATAACAATCATCTTCGGTTTTATGTCCGTGACGATGGCATCTACCACCTTGTCGACCACAGAATAATCGAACATAATCGGATAATCGAGTGTTGTCGTTTATATGTTGCGCGATGGCGCCATTACCGCACCAATCCGTAAACATGCGGAGTGAACCGTTATCTATCATTATGTTCGTCTACACGCCATGGATACCAAACGTGCCGCGAGATACCCGTTCCTCAGGGAATCCGCGGAATTCGCGGAAAAGAACTCGGCGGATCTCGATGCTCTCCTGACCACCGAGTCCTACGCTCCCGCCCGCACCAGGGGCAGGGAGAGGGTCCTCCAGGCACTGGACCATTCAGAGGTATCCTACGTCGAACTGATGAACGATTACGACAGGCTCATCGAGGTCATGTCGTATCCATACGCCAGAATGATCGTCTCGCAGATCGGGGACCGCTTCCTCACGAAGAGGTATGCCCTGGCGGAGGCGGTGAGGATGAACAAGCTCCTCAGCGGCGAGAACAGGGACACCGTCCACATGGTCTCGGAGGAACTGGGCGTCACGGCGGAGACCGACAGGGACGGCACGCTGCACATGAAGTTCCCGGATTTCCTCAGGCTGTCCAGCAGGCTGAACAGCATCGATTGGAAACTCATCAACAGCGACATCCACCACGGCGTCGTATATCTTCCGCAGGACAAGTTCAGCCGTCTGATGCAGAACGCCCTGCAGGACAAGATCGAGTCGGAGCTGCCTCTGCTGACCCCTGACGAGTACAAGAAGTACCTCGCCGGGGACGTGACCGCGGTGAAGATGGCCCTGGCGGACGCCAAGATCAAGATGAGCCCCACCAACGGCGAGGGGATGAAGATGGATTACCTCCCGCCCTGCCTCGTCCACATACTCGAGATGTCCAGGAACGGACTGAACCTCCCGCACAGTGCCAGATTCTCCATCGTGACGTTCCTGAAGGCGCTCGGGCTGGGTTATGAGGACATCATCAAGGTCTTCGCGGAATCCCCGGATTTCGACGAATCCAAGTCGGAATACCAGATCAAGCACATCCTGGGGGAGATCAGCGGAGGGGAGGGTTATTCCCCGCCGGAATGCAAGACAATGAAGACCAACGGTCTCTGCTACAATCCCGACAAGCTTTGCGAGCAGGAGTGGATGAACCACCCGCTCAAGTATTACAGGACCAAGTCCAAGGACAGGAACAAGACCCAGAATCCTCCCGCGCCCGCGGCGGAACAGGGTCACTGATCCTTCTTCTCGTTCTCCATCTTGGTGAGGTTGTTCCAGGTTATGATCGCCCTCTGGATGGCGGTCAGGTTCCCGACCACGGCGAACCAGAGCATCATGATGGTCAGCCAGTTGATGGTGACTGTCCAGGATCCGATGTCGAATGTGAACCAGCCGTAACCGAGCATGCCGAAGATCAGCTGGAGCAGGGGGAACAGCGTCGAGAGGACGACCCTGTCCGCACGTCCGAGCAGACCCGCGTAGAGACGGGGCGCACCGATGGCCTGGGCCTGAGCCCCCATGTAGGATGTGAGGAGCACACCGACGAGGGCCAGCATTCCGAGGTAGGGGTTGCACCAGTATCCGCAGAAGGCGATACCTCCGATCATGAACACGTCCGCATACCTGTCGAAGACGTGATCCAGATAGTCCCCCTTGGCGCTGCACTTGCCGGCGAGCTTGGCGATCTTGCCGTCGAGCGCGTCGAAATAACCGGAGACGATGACGAGGATCGCTCCCACGAGGAGAAGCCACTCCCTGTCGTAGTCGCCGCTCAGATAGAACACGATACCGCTGAGCAGGGCGATGATGAGCCCGATCCAAGAGACGGTGTTGGGATTGACGTTTATGAACTTCCTGGCGACCGGCGCCAGCGCGAATTCCGCCTTCGATCTCTGTCCGTCTAGAACCATTTGTCCATCTCCTCTGACCAATCGGTCTTTCCTGGGAGATAGTCAGTACTATCCCCTTTTAGTATTTTCTCTATGGAATTAGCCAAATCCGTAACATCTCCGTCGGTGGAATCCACCTCGTAGACGGGGATGTCGGACTCCGTGGCCTCGCAGAGGATCACATCGAGCACCTCCGATTGGACGTTCTCAAGGACCTTCTCGCAGGAGTAACCGCGTGCCTCCAGACGATGTGCCAGCACGTCCGGTTTGCACCTGATTACGATGATGCCGCTGCAGTCCATGAAATGTGACAGATGGCTGTCCATGAGCACGATGCCTTCCGCTTTCCTGTACTCTTCGAGGGAATCGTTGAGCGCGTCCAGGTCCACCTCGTGGGTGTCCCTCTTCGCATCGAGATCCCCCAACAGTCCGTGCTCGCGGATGTGGCGGTTCATGTCGATGACGGTGTAGCCTCTTTTGCGGAGCTCCTCCGAGACCGATGTCTTGCCCGTCCCGGGCGTGCCGGTGATAGCGAAAAGCGTCATTGGATCTCTTTCATGTAGGGCTCGGCCCTGTCCAGGACCATGTCCCATGTGGGGATGTTGGTCAGGGCGCCGGTCTTCTCGATGACGAAGGATGCTACGGTCGCTGCAAGCGTCAGCGCCTCCGGGATGTCGAATCCCTTGTAGAGGGCCGTGTAGAAACCGGCCCTGTAGGTGTCCCCGCATCCGGTGGGGTCCACGACCTTCTTGGCCTGGACCGGAGGTACGGTGAACGTCTCCCCGTTGAACTTCGCGGTGCTCCCGCCCTCGCCCCTGGTGCAGACGACGAGCTCCGCGTCCGCATCCATGATGCTGCCCAATCCCAGATACTTCCTCAGGGATTCCGCTTCGAAGTTGTTGCAGAACAGGAAATCCGATCTGGCCAAAGCCTTCGGGAAGTTGTCCGAGTTCCATATCCTGTGCGATTCCTGGGCGGGGTCGACGGCGATCTTGGTCTTGCCCTTGATGTCGTCCATTATTCCGATGTAGTACGATGGCTGGCCGGTGCAGAAGTGGGTGAACTCCGACTTCTTCGCGTTGGATTCCAGTTTGATGCCCACCTCGTCCCCGAAACCCTGAGGCCCCTGGTAGAAGACGACCTTCTGGGTCATGTCGGGGTCGTTGACCACTACCGCTCCCGATGTCTCGAACTTGTCCACGTGGAGGAACTCATCAAGGATCAATCCCGAATCCCTGATCTCCTCCTCGAACTTCGCGGGGAAGTCGTTGCCGACGAACGCGCAGAGCGCCGTTGGGCAGCCCAGCCTCGCCGCGGCAACGGCGATGTTGGTCCCCGTCCCGCCGAGGGTGGTCAGCTTGGTGATTATGTCCTCGGTGGTGTTGGGCGCGGGGAACTTCCTGACCGTCACGATCTGGTCCACGGTCACATGGCCGTAGACGGACAGGAAGGGCTTGCCGCTCATGTGCCTTCCTTCCATCCCGTGGTGTACTTTATCTGCTCGTCGCTGAGACGATCGATGAGGACCCCCATGGACTCCAGCTTGATGCTGGCGATCTTCGAGTCGATCATGTCCGGGACCCTGTGGACCACCGGTTCCAGGTGGTCGTAGTTCTTGGACATGTACTCGATACCGAGGGCCTGCGTCGCGAAGCTCATGTCCATGATCTCCGCGGGGTGTCCCTGGCCTGCCGCCAGGTTCATCAGGCGTCCCTCTCCGATGAGGTAGATGCGGCGTCCGTCCTTCATCCTGTACTCGTCGATGAAGTCGCGGACTCTTGTGACCGTGTCCGAAAGGGCGTAGAGATGCTCCTTGTTGATCTCGTTATCGAAGTGGCCGACATTCCCTACGACGCAGCCATCCTTCATGACCTGGAAGTGCTCCAGTGCGAGGATGTCCTTGCATCCCGTGACGGTGAACACCATGTCGGCGACCTTGACGGCATCGATCATCCTCATGACCTCGAAACCGTCCATCTTGGCCTCGATGGCCTTGACCGGGTCCACTTCCGTGACGATGACGTGGGCGCCCAGACCCTTGGCCCTCATGGCGATTCCCTTTCCGCACCATCCGTATCCTGCGACGACGAGGTTCTTGCCTGCGACCAGGAGGTTGGTGGCGTTCATCCATCCGTCGAATGCGGACTGGCCGGTACCGTACCTGTTGTCGAAGAGGAACTTCATCTTGGCGTCGTTGACGTCGAGGACGGGGAACTGGAGCGTACCGTCCGCCGCCATGGCCTTGAGGCGCGTGACACCGGTGGTGGTCTCCTCGTTGGCGGCCTTCACGTTGGGAAGGACCTCCTTGCGTGTGGTGTGGACCATGGTGATGAGGTCCGCACCGTCGTCTATGATGAAATCGGGATTCATGTTCAGGACCGAGTTGAGGTTGGCGTAGTACTCCTCCTGGCTCTCCCATTTCTTTGCGAAGACGTCGAGTCCGTATTCATCGCGGAGCGCCATCGCGACGGAGTCGTCCGTCGAGAGCGGGTTGCAGCTGGCAAGACGTATGTTCGCTCCCGCATCAGCGAGGGTGATGGCGAGCATACCTGTCTTGGCCTCCGTGTGGAGGGCCATTCCGATCTTGAGCCCTGCCAGAGGCTGCTCCTTGATGAAATTCTTCCTGATCTCCTGAAGGACCGGCATGTGGGTCTCGACCCAGTGCAGCCTCAGGGATCCCTGTTTGACAAGATCATCCATTTAATCATCCTCCGTTCCGAAACCCGACATCAGCGAATCGCAGATGTACTTCACGGTCTCGCGACGGTTCTTTTGGCTACTGTATTGGCTGATAATTTTAAGCATTGCTTGTTCGTCGCCCCTGAGTTCCTGGATGAATTTGATGATATTTTCCAGCGCACGGGTCATCTCGTCGGAGATCGGCACCGTTGCCTTGCATGAGGTGCGGGACAGGGGGTTGAGGTCTATAGAAATGACGACCTTGCCCATCGAGACCAGCGCCTCTGCGCGGTCCCCGTCCTCTATCGGTACCACTATCACATCGCTGTCGAAGATCCCCTCCTTGGTGCACAGGGCGCGGTCGTGGTTCAGACCCTGGATCCTGCAGTCGGGGACCCTTCCCAGGACGTTCTCGGCACCTTTCGACTCCAGATAGGAGATCAATCCCTCCATCCTCTCGGGGGTCCTGTGGAACAGGTTGACCTCCATCTTGGCCGGGACGGCCTTCGCCAGAGCTATGAGGTTCTCGGGGTCCAGCGCCGCCGCATTACCATTCACGCACACGACGGGGTTCTTCGCCCTCAGGAGATACGCCGCGGCGACCTTCTCCGCCTCGAGGGCGGGAGGGATGCTCTTCTCCCCCATGAGATAGTCGTAGGCCTCTCCCCTTCCGTGGGATATCAGTCCGGTGGGGGTGACAAGCCCCTCTTCCACCATATGTGCCAGACGTTCCCTTGTCATCAACGATTTGTATCTTGGATGATCCTTCGGTATATCCATTCGATCTTCCTCTTCCGCATCATGCGGAGCATAATGGTACCCGATTCCCTACGGTGTAGATAAAGATGCACTAGAGACTGACGGCTGGGGACACGATATATAAATCACGAACCGAATTGAGTAATTGGTTCTTGGAACGTTTAGAGCCCCCGAAGGGGCTCAGGGTTCATAGGAACCCGATTAGTAATCCGAGTATAACCCGGACCACTAAACTGACCAGGGTCCTTGGTTGAAGCTTATGACCCTGGTCTTCCTTTTTAGACGCAGTAACAGCTACTCGATACGATTATTAACGGCATAGTTTCTGTCCCGTTCATGCCCGAAATCCGTGTAGTGGTAGTCGGTCCCAAATACGAAGGGAACGTCGGTGCGATCGCCAGATCCATGGCCAACTTCGACATCAAGGAGCTGTATCTCGTGAACCCCTGCGAACTGGGGGACGACGCATACCGCAGATCCAAGCACGGGGCGGACATTCTGGACAACGTGGTCATCGTTAGTTCCCTAGAGGAGGCCACCAAGGACTGCTTCCTCGTCGTCGGGACGAGCGGGGTCGTCACCAAGGGCGACAGCAACTACACCCGCGTACCGATGCCGGTGAGGGAGTTTGCCGAGCACTGCCGCGGATACACCGAGAAGATCGCCGTGGTGTTCGGAAGGGAGGACATCGGACTCCTGCAGGACGAACTGAACTACTGCGACGTGTTGGTCACCATACCCGCCAGCGACGAGTATCCCATCCTCAACCTCTCGCACGCTGCGCACACCGTGCTCTACGAGTTCTTCCAGGCGATGCATTCCGAACCCAGGAGGCCGGAGCCCGCGGACAAGAACGAGAAGGAGCTCATGTTCGCGTATTTCGGCGATCTGCTGGACGCCGTGGATTATCCCAAGGAGAGGAGGAGCAACACCACCATCATGTTCAGGAGGATGATGGGACGCGCCATCCCCACCAAATACGAGTACAACACGCTCATGGGCGTGTTCGGCGACGCGGCGAAATATCTCAAGTACGGGAAGCCCTGGAACAAGGACAGGAAGGAATGAGTCAGAAGGGCTCCATCGCCCTGAAGACCACCACTTTGGAATCGTCCGGATCCGACCTTATCAGCACTTCCGGCATCACCCCGTATCTGGTCACGATCTGATTCTTGATATCCTCGATCTCCGGGGTCTTGATGTTGGATCCCACCATCACGACCGCACCGTCCCTGGCGTGGCCGCTGTCGAAGAGCATGCGGTCCCACGACTTCAGCACTGCGTTCACCGGGAGCACGTCGTAGAACGGGACGAAGGAGTACAGCCCCTCGCTGAAGACCGTGAAGAACGGTCCCTCCGTGGACTCTATGAGGGCGCCGATGGTGCCTGCCAGCATGCGGTCGCTCATCCTGATGTAGTTCTCCCAGAGCTTGTTCTCATCGTATTCCATGTTGAGCTCCATGGACTTCTGCATGTCCAGGACCATGGTGCAATCGGATTGGGATGAAAGCAAAGGCATCATCTCCAGCGCCTTCCGGCGGCGTTCGGGCTCCAGGGCCATCGGGATGCCGAAGACGGAGACGACGCGGCAGCCGGCCTCCTTGGCGCATGAGATGATGTCCCCTATGGCATCGGAACCCACCGCACCGCCGAGGATGCTGAACGGCATTATCACACGGTAAGAATTGAATAGTTCCGAAAGTGCCAGACGGTCGTCGATGGGTATCGTGGATCCGTCCCTTGTGACCCTCTCGATCGGGAAGGCGCCCTCCTCTGCCTCCTTCTTCAAGGCGTTGTTGGCTCCTCCGCCGCATGCGATAACGAGAACATCGGCCATCTTAACGACACTGTATGTCTTGGGACGTGTATAATCCTGTCCACAGTATGGATGATAAAAGAAACCACAAGGGTGTGGTAAGTGGTTTGTATTGACTCTTAGATCAACTGAACGTTCATCCGAAGAGAGCAGAGAGACCTGCTGCTGCATCCTCTTCGCTGACCTGCTCGACCTCGGGTTCCTCGGCGGCTGCAGGTGCGGCGGCTGCTGCGGGGGCGGCTCCGGCTGCAGGTGCTGCTGCGGGCGCTGCGACTGCGGCGTTCGCGATGGCATCTGCAATGTTGACTCCCTCGAGAGATGCAACCAGTGCTTTGATCTTTGCTGCGTCAGCGTCGACTCCGGCGGCTGTGAGGACTGCCTTGATTGCGTCCTCGGTGATGTCCTTGCCAGCAGAGTAGAGCACCATTGCGCTGTAGATATACTCCATTTAATTCAACTCCTTTTATCTTCATCCGAAGAGTGCTGAGAGGCCTGCTGCTGCATCCTCCTCACTAACTTCCTCGGGTTCATCCTCTTTCACACTCTCTTCTGCGGGTGCGGCGGCTGTGGCTGCAACGGGCGCTGCTGCGGCAACGGCTCCTGCCCTTGCTGCGACTGCATCGCTCTGGTATCCGCTAGCGGAGGCAACAGACAGCATCTGAGCATCTGCCTTTGCCAAGAGTATGTCGATATTCTCTTTGGTCGGTATCGCGGCTGCGACGGAGACGGCGAGTGCCTCTCTGTATGCCTTGGCGACGAGCGGCTCGATCGTGGCCTTTGTGGGGAACGCGATCTCGACACCGAGTGCCAGTGCATTGTACGCTGCCGTAGCGAACATGTTAGCGTAGTAATCCTCAGGAATGTCCAATACATCCTTGTGGTAGACCGTTCCGTCCTCGTAGGCGGCCCTGAGGTCAAGTCCTACGACCATCGGAAGGATCTCCAGTTTGGGGAGCATGGCGGCTACGTTCGCGGGGATAGGTTCTCCCTGCTTGACGAGCGTCGTATCCTTCTTGATTCCTATCTTTCCTCCCTCAATTGCTGCGGGAAGGCCTATCTTCTGAAGTTCACCGATGATCGGGCCGGGTCCGAACGGGGTCGGTCCCTTGGGTACAACGATGTCGAAGGGCGCCAGCTGTCCTGCCTTTGCAGGTGCGGGTGTCATGGTCTTCTTCAGCTGTGCGTACAGCTTGAAGGGGTCCATGTCAGTGGTGATGATCGCGCACTGACCGTCGACACTGTCCTCGAGAGCCTCGATTCCGGGCTTGTCCGCTGCCACTTCGGCCAAGGCCAAGCGCATGAGCTTGTTCTTGGTCATCTTGAGCTTGGCGTGAGCCCTGAGTCCTGCCCTCATGGACTGGATCTGCTGTCCGGGGATGTTCTCCATGTCGACGACTGCGACGACTGGAGCCTCGCGCATATCCTGTACCAGCTCGCTCACCAGATCCTTCTTCCAAGTTGCGACGTGTGCCATCTTAAAACCTCCTCACAGGATCTTCTCCGAGGGACCCATCGTGGTCTTGACGTAAGCGGAGGCGATATTGTGCCTACCCTTCTCAAGGCGGGACTCAACACGCTTGAGGATGACGTCGATGTTCTCGGCGATGTCCTCTGCGCTCATGTCGGCGGATCCGACGGGTGCATGGAATGTCTTCCTGTCTTTCGTTCTGATGGACACAGACTTGCGGAGACCGTCGATCATCGGGGCGGGATCCATTCCCGGAGCGATTGGTTTCGGCATCTTTCCGCGAGGACCGAGCACAGTTCCCAGTCTCTTACCGACCTGAGCCATCATAGGTGCCTCAGCGATGAAGTATGTGGTGCTGTTCGCGATCTTCTTTGCCTGTTTCTTGTCGTCCGCGATCGTTCCGAGTTCCTCGGGTGTGATCACGAGATCGGCCACGTCCTTGGCTTTCAAGGCTAGTTCGCCACCACCAATGACGCAGATCTTCACTGTCTTTCCACGTCCGTTCGGGAGAATGATATCCTCCTGGATACGGTTCTTGGGGATAGTCAGATCGACATCCACGAGATTGATGGCCAACTCAACCGTCTCAGTAAAGTTGCGCTTCTTTGCACTCTCGAGTGCTTTCTGCACGGCCATTACGGTTGGTTTTTCTGCCAATACAATTCCTCCTGTAGT
>JAEEGL010769030.1_pt1 | contig 12985 bp, 9 predicted proteins | sample 9134231 | NCBI WGS metagenome assembly JAEEGL01 (sample SAMN16246548, study PRJNA631951) | gut metagenome | biome: gut microbiome; feature: rumen; material: fiber-attached | host: Bos | place: Iran: Karaj | collected 2018-10 | reverse complement strand
CTCAACCGCTTTTCCAACCTGACCACCGGCAAGGTCTACTGGAACGTGCTCAACAAGGAGCGCCGCGGCGAGTATCTCGGTTCCACGGTGCAGGTCATCCCGCATATCACCAACGAGATCAAGGACTTTGTCTACCGCGTCGGGTGCGAGACCGCGGCGGACGTCGTCATCACCGAGATCGGAGGCACCATCGGCGACATCGAGGGTCAGCCCTTCATTGAGGCCGCGCGCCAGATCTCCCTGGAGGTCGGACGCGAGAACAGCCTCTTCATCCACGTCACGCTCGTGCCGTTCCTCTCCGGCTCCAACGAACACAAATCCAAGCCCACGCAGCATTCCGTCAAGGAGCTGCAGGGCATGGGCATTCACCCGGACATCATCGTCCTGCGCTGCGACGAGCCGCTCGAACCGGAGATCTTCCGCAAGATCGCCCTGTTCTGCAACGTGAGTGAGGACTGCGTCATCGAAAACCGCACGCTCGACTGCCTGTATGAGGCGCCGCTGATGCTCGAGGCGGCGGGCTTTTCCGGTGTCGTCTGCCGGAGGCTCGGCTTGACCTGTCCGGAGCCGGAGCTGACGGAGTGGCGCGCAATGGTCGAGCGGATCAAGCACGCGAGGCGTGAGGTCACGATCGCCCTCGTTGGCAAATACACCCAGCTGCAGGACGCCTATCTCTCGGTGGCCGAGGCCCTGCGCCACGCGGGCTACGCCAACGACGCGCATGTTACGATCCGCTGGATCGATTCGGAGACGCTGACGGCGGCCAACATCGCCCATACCCTTGCCGATGCGGATGGCGTGCTCGTCCCCGGCGGCTTCGGCGACCGCGGCGTGGAGGGCATGATCCTCGCGGCGCAGTACGCCAGGGAAAGGGGGCTTCCTTATCTCGGCATCTGCCTCGGCATGCAGATCGCCGTCATTGAGTTTGCCCGTCACGCCGCCGGGATCGAGGGCGCCAACTCCGGCGAATTCGACGAGCGCTGCCGTGAAAAGGTCATCGACTTCATGCCCGGGCAGAGCGACGACATCGACAAGGGCGGCACGCTCCGCCTCGGCAGCTGTCCCTGCCGTATCGTGCCCGGCACGACCATGGCGCGCTGCTACGGACGGGAGGAGATCGCGGAGCGTCACCGCCACCGCTACGAGTTCAACAACGACTACCGCGAGGTCTTGACCGCCGCGGGACTGACGCTGTCCGGCCTCTCCCCGGACGGGAAACTCGTGGAGACGGTGGAGCTGACGGAGCTGCCCTTCTTCGTCGGCGTGCAGTACCATCCCGAATTCAAGAGCCGCCCGAACAAACCGCATCCGCTCTTTCGCGGCCTCATCCGCGCCGCGCTGGAACAGCGGGCTTTGGAGCGCGAGTGACGCGTCTGGAACGAACGGCAAAAAAACAACGAAGGCACCTATCTATAACCGGAGCGGAGGGAGGCTTCCTTCTTCCTCGCCGGATCCGGAGCGGGAGATCGACACAAGCCGTCGATCTCCCGCTCCGTTTTTTTATGCCCGGAGAGTCTGATCCGGCAGGGCTTTTGACGGGCAGACGATTCCCATGAATGAGGGGAAACGAAAAAATCAGGGTATCCGTTGCCCCTTCCGGGGCAATTGCCATCGCGGATCCATGGGGAAACGCCACGCCGCACAGAATCCGTTGCTCCACGGGTCCGCGGGCGATTGCGCAGAGCAGGGAAGGCATTCCCGAGAGGACAAGGCAAAAGCTCGTTAAAGTTCTGACAATTTTGCAGTTTGCACAAGAGACGACCCTTTATCTTAGCAAATGTTCCCAAAAATGAAGATTCTTCCTTTTTGACCTTGACAGACAGCTTGTTTACAAATATACTTGTATTACAAGCTTAAAAAACACAAGTTCAGGAGATGATCGTATGAATGTTGTCATGATCGGCGCGGGCGATATCGCCCGGTCCCACGGCAGAGCCGTGGTCAAGCTCGGAGGCCGCGTGATCGCCGCCTTCGACGTCAACGCCCAGGGTCTGAAGCGTTACTGCGAGGAGTTCGGCTGCGAACCCATCGGCTATGACGATCTGGACGCCTGGATCCCCCAAGCGGACTATGTGGTCCTCTGCACGCCGCCCACCAAGCGCCTCGACTATGTCGAGAAAGTCCTGTCCGCCCATGTTCCGCTGTACATGGAGAAGCCCGTCGCCGTCACGCTGGAGGACGCGCAGAAGCTCAAGGAGATGGAACAGAAGTACGACGCGAAGATCATCGTCGGCTTTGCCCACCGCTATCGCCCCGCCTTTCAGAAGCTGGTCGAGCTGGTCCGCTCCGGGGAGCTCGGCGATCCGATCAACGTCTTCGATAATCGCGTCGGTCCCGGCTTCGGCTTCCGCGGCAGCTATTTTGCCGCCTCCTGGCGCACCGACCCCAAGCTCGCCTGCGGCTTCACGATCGAGTCGATCTCCCACGAGTGGAACCTGCTGACCGCGCTCTGCGGCGAATTCGAGACCATGAGCGCCAACGTCTGGTGCACGATCGAGAGCCTTCCGACCTACGACACCAACTTCTCCGCGACGATGAAGATCAAAAAAGGCGGCATCGCCGCGATCAACGCGAGCTGGAGCAGCGATCTCGGCGCGAACCTCAAGGGCTATATCGGCACGAAGGGCACCGCCTTCCTCAAGGGCCGGGACATGTTCGAGTTCGACGAGCTGACCTACAAGACCGCGGACATGCGCGAGGCGGTCACGCTCACCTACAACGACTCCTACAAGTTCGATCAGGACGGGGTCATCTTCCCCATCCACGAGCACTTCCAGGACTGCCTGAAGAACGGCAGGCCCATCTGCACGCCGCTGGACGAGGGCATCAAGGTCCTGAAGCTCTCCACCCTGGCGCTGGAATCCTCCCGTGAACACAAGGAAATCATTTTAGACGAAAGGATGTAAGGACCATGGATCCGAAAGAACTGACTTCGCTGAAAAACAAGGCGACCGAGCTGCGCATCCGCATCGTGGATATGATCTGGAAGGCGCAGAGCGGACATCCCGGTGGCTCCCTGTCCGTGGCGGATTTCATGACCGCCTGCTACTTCCGGTACATGAATGTCGATCCGAAGGATCCCCGCTGGTCGGACCGCGACCGCTTCGTGCTCTCGAAGGGCCATGTCTGCCCGGCGCAGTACGCGGCGCTCGCGATGAAGGGCTTCTTTCCGCTGGAGGTGCTCGACACGCTCCGCAAAGAGGGTTCTCCCCTGCAGGGCCACCCCAGCATGAACAAATGCCCCGGCATCGACATCTCCACCGGCTCGCTCGGTCAGGGTCTGGCCTGCGCGGTCGGTATGGCGCTCGCCGCGAAGCTCGACGGCAAGGACTACCGCGTGTACAGCGCCCTGGGCGACGGCGAATGCGACGAGGGAGAGATCTGGGAAGCCTGCGGGACCGCCCACAAATACGGGCTTGATAACCTGATCGTCTTCGTGGACTGGAACGGGCTCCAGCTCGACGGACCCTGCGAGGAGATCATGCCGCTGGTCGATCTGAGCGGGAAATTCCGGGCCTTCGGCTTTGAGGTCTATGAGTGCGACGGCAACGACATGGCCGGACTTGTCGAGGTCATGGACCGGGCGCTCGCTTCAAAGAACGGTCTGCCCAAGTGCATCGTCGGCAGGACGGTCAAGGGCAAGGGCGTCTCCTACATGGAGAATCAGGTGGGCTGGCACGGCGTCGCCCCGAACGACGAGCAGTACAGGCAGGCGATGGAAGAGCTGAACGCGCTCTATATCAAAGAGGAGGCCTGAGCATGGAAACGAAAAAGATCCCGACCCGCAACGGCTTCGGCGAGGCGATCGTCGAGCTGGGCAAGGAGAACCGCGACATCCTCGTGGTGGATATCGACATCGGCAAATCCTGCAAGACCGGCGATTTCCGCAAGCAGCTCCCCGCACAGTACCTGAACGTCGGCATCGCCGAGCAGAACGGCGCCGGCGTGGCCGCGGGCCTCGCCACCTGCGGCAAGATCCCCTTCGTCGTGACCTACGCGGCCTTCGGCTCGATGCGCATCTGTGAGATGATCCGCCAGGAGATCGCCTATCCCAATCTGAATGTGAAGATCGCCTGCTCGCACGGAGGCGTGACCCCGGCGAACGACGGCGCCTCCCACCAGGCCATTGAGGACATGGGCATCCTGCGCACCATCCCGAACATGACCGTCGTCATGCCCGCGGACTACGCCTCCGCCAAGGCGCTGGTCAAAGCCGCCGCCGCCTGGAACGGCCCGGTGTACCTGCGCTTCACCCGCGACGCGGTCCCCGTGATCTACGATGAGAACGAGGAATTCGTGATCGGAAAGGCCAAACAGCTGCGCGGCGGCAAGGACGTGGCCATCCTCGCCAACGGCGACACGGTCTGCCTGGCGCTGGCCGCGGCGGAGAAGCTGGCCGCGGAGGGCGTCGAGGCCCGTGTGCTGGACGTGCACACCGTCAAGCCTCTCGACACGGAGGCGGTGAACGCCTGCATCGACGAGATCGGGAAGATCGTGACCGTCGAGGACCACAACATCCTCAACGGCCTGGGCAGCGCGGTCGCGGAAGTGATCGCCGAGCGCGGCAGGGGCAGGCTCCGGCGCGTCGGTATCCAGGATCAGTTCGGCCAGTCCGCCCCCTATGAGCGCCTGCTTGCGATGAACGGCATCACCGCCGACAACATCGCCGCCCAGGCGAAGGCCCTTTTGTAAGCAGCCGGGAAACCGGAAACCATACAACAAATCAAAAAGAGGAGGATCCTTCCATGAAAAAGGCTATCGCGCTCGTTCTGGCCCTCGCGGCCGTGTTCACCCTCGCCTTCGCAGCCGTCCCGGCCGAGGCGGCCAGCCCCTACACCCAGATCAATCTCACCATGACCGTAAACGGCACCGATACCCAGATCGACACCAAGGTCGGCCAGAAGTTCGCCGAGCTCGTCGCGGAGGCGACCGACGGCGCCGTTCTGATCGACGTGTTCCCGAACGACCAGCTCGCCGGCGGCAACGCGGCCAAGGGTATGGAGATGCTGGCGGACGGCTCCGTGGACATCGCGGCCTACGCCACCGTCACCATGGGCGCGCTGGACGAGCGCCTCACCATCGGCATCACCCCCTGGATCTTTGACGACTACACCGACGCCCGCACCACCATCGACGAGACCGGTCTGGCCTATTACGCCGATATCCTGGCCGGGTACAACATGACCCTGCTCGGCTCCTTCCACAACGGCTTCCGTCAGCTCAGCAACTCCAAGCGTCCCGTCCTGACCCCGGACGACCTGGCCGGCCTCAAGATCCGCACCCCGGGCAGCGCCATCTACCAGAACACCTTCACCGCGCTCGGCGCCAGCCCCTCCACGCTGAACTGGGGCGAGGTCTTCACCGCTCTGCAGCAGGGCACCATCGACGGCCAGGAGAACGGCCTGAGCATCACCAACACCTCCGGCGTGCTCGAGGTCCAGCCCTATGTCACGGTCTGGAGCTACAGCTATGAGAACGATCTGCTGATGTTCAACACCGATATCTGGAATTATCTGAACGAGGAGACCCAGGCGGTCCTGCGCGAGAAGGCCGTCGAGGCCTGCAACTGGGGCCGCGACGTGGTCGAGGCCGAGCATGAGACCCTGATCGAGGAGTTCCGCGCGAAGGGCATCCAGGTCGACGTGCTGACCGAGGACCAGGTCGCCCTCTTCAAGGAGAAGGTCGCCGACGTCAAGGCCGAGTTCCTCGCCAAGTTTGCCCCCGAGGCGCTGGCCGCCTTCGGCATCGAGGGATAAACCGGCTTTATGCGGAAAGAGCGGAAGAATCTCTTCCGCTCTTCTCCCGAAAGAAGGGAAGGTAACGCTATGCTGAAAAAGATCATCGACAATCTTGAGGAGATCATCTGTCTGATCGCCCTGACGGTGATGACGGTCCTCACCTTTACGAACGTCGTCACCCGCTATGTCTTCAACTTCTCCATGAACTTCGCGGAGGAGATCTCCACCTATTCCTTTGTCCTGCTGAGCCTGTTCGGCGCCTCGATCGCCGCCAAGCGCGGCGCGCACCTGGGCTTCACCCTGCTGGCCGACCATGTGCCCAAGCTTGTCGCCCGCGTATTCGAGGTCATCTCCGCCCTGGCCGGCATCACCTTCGCCGGTGTGATCTTCTTTTACGGCATCCGCATGACCGTGACGCAGTTCCAGCGCGGGCAGCTCTCGCTGGGCGTGCAGATCCCGGAGTGGATCTACGGCTCCTTCGTCCCGCTCGGCGCGTTCTTCCTGCTGCTGCGCTTTGTGGAGCTGCTGGTGCAGGCGCTGCGGAACAAGGACGCGGTGCGTGAGGATGTGCTGGCGGAGGCGCTGGCCGACGCACTCAACGATGTTCCCGAGGAAGAGCGGGAGAAATTCGAACACGAGGGGAAGGGGGAGTAAGCCATGGTCAACATCGTTCTGTTCGGCCTGTTCGCCGTATTGCTGCTGATGGGCGCTCCCATCGCCGTCTGCCTCGGCATGTCCAGCGTCGCCGCGATGGTCGCGCTCGGCGCGGGCCGCCCGCTCAATATCGTCCTCGGCACGGTGCCGCAGCTCGTCTCGGCCGCGATCACCAAGTCCGTCCTGATGGCGATCCCCTTCTTCATCCTGGGCGGCAACATCATGGAGAAATCCGGTATCTCCACCCGCCTCATCAAGCTCGCCCAGGCCTGCGTCGGCCACTTCCGGGGCGGCGTGGCGATGGTCTGCGTGCTGGTCGCCTGCTTCTTTGCGGCGATCTCCGGCTCCGGCCCGGCCACCGTGGCCGCGCTCGGACTGATCCTGATCCCCGCCATGATCGAGGTCGGCTACCCGCCCGCCTTCGCCGCGGCTCTGATGGCCACGGCCGGCGCGATCGGCGTCATCATCCCGCCCTCCATCACCTTCGTCGTCTACGGCTCCATCTCCGACGTCTCGATAGGCAGCCTCTTCATCTCCGGTATCCTGCCCGGTCTGCTGATGGGCGCGGCGCTCATCGTCATGACGCTCTGGATCGGCCGCAAGAACGACCTCAAGCTCCTGCCCCGCGCGAGTTGGGGAGAGCGCTGGAAAGCCTTCAAAGAGGCTTTCTGGGGCCTGCTGATGCCCGTCATCATCCTCGGCGGCATTTACGGAGGCATCTTCACCCCGACCGAGGCGGCAGCTGTTTCCGCGGTCTACGGTCTCATCGTCGGCCTCTTCGTCTACAAGTCGCTGAAGCTGAAGGATCTGAAGAAGATCATCATCGATTCGGCCTCCACGACCGCGGTCGTCATGCTCATCACCGCCGCCGCGTCGCTTTTCGCCTACGTGCTGACCCGCGCCCGCATCAACGTGGCCATCAGCTCCGCGCTGGAGAATTTCGCCGCCGGCAATACCGTGGTCTTCCTGATCATCGTAAACATCTGCCTGCTGATCGCCGGCTGCTTCCTGGACTCCACCTCGGCGCTCTATATCTTCACCCCGCTGTTCCTGCCGGTCGCGCAGGCGCTGGGCATGAATCTGGTCCACTTCGGCACCATCATGATCGTGAACCTCGCCATCGGCCTGGTCACCCCGCCGGTCGGCGTGAACCTCTACGTCGCCTGCGGCATCGCGAAGGTCGATCTCAAGGGCATCTCCAAGGCGGTCATCCCGCTGATCATCGCCGCGCTGTTCGTGCTGCTGCTCGTCACCTACGTGCCGCAGATCTCGCTCGCGCTGCTCGGCGGCGGCTGATCCGTTCATCCCGGTATACAAGGCAGGCGCGGCAGAAAGGCGCCTGCCTTTTTCTTGACAGGCGGACGCCACAAAATGATAAGATGATAATAAACTTGTAAGACGAGGTTATGTGTATGCCGGCATTCAGTCCCGTTACCAGCACCAAGCTGTACATTCAGATCTACAACCAGATCCGCGAAGCGATCCTGGACGGCACCTACCGGGTGGGCGACAAGCTGCCCAGCGAAAAGGAGTTCTGCGAGATGTTCGGCGTCAGCCGCGTCCCGGTGCGCGAGGCGCTGAGCGCGCTGGAGCTGAACGGCCTGGTGGACTCCGTGCACGGCGCGGGCGTGTTCGTCAAGGAGCTCAGCCTGATCACCAACGACTGGGTGGAGGAGACCGACCCGCATGATATCATCCAGGCCCGCAAGCTTATGGAGCCGGAGGTGGCCCGCTGCGCCGCGCTGCACATCTCAGAGGTGGAGAAGGCGCGCATGCGGGATATCGTCGAGACCTTCCGCCGCGAGGCGGAGAGCGGGGTCTACTCCGCGCAGACCGACCGGGATTTCCACATGAGCATCGCCCGCGCCAGCGGGAACCATGTGTTCCTGGTCATGTGCGACATGGTATGGAAGGCGATGGAGCAGCGCATGTGGAAGCTCATCCTGAGCCGGACCGTGACCGCGGCGGAAAACCGCGAGCAGCATTTCAAGGAGCATATGCAGATCGCGGAGGCCATCCTTGCGGGAGACGCGGAGCTTGCCTATACGGTCATGAAGGCGCATATGGAGGACCTTGAGCGGCGTTACTGGAATTGAAAAAGAACCGGGAGCAGGCGTTTTCATCTGCCCCCGGTTCTTTGTCGTCTGCCCGGTGTTCCCGGCAGTGAAAAAGACCGCGTTCCGCTGAGAGCCGGCGAAGCCTTCCCGGGACAGACCCTTGGGCGCGCGGGCGCCTCTCGGTGAACGCGCGCATGAGGAAGGCGGCGTACCCCCGCAACGGCAAATCGAAACCCGTACGGAGAAAGCTTTTTTGGAGGGAACCGGATGAAAAGACTCATTTCCTGCATTCTGACGACGGTGTTGATGATCACCCTGCTGCCCATCCTCGCAACGGCGGAGGAGGCTGCTCCCGATTTCTCGCTCATCCTCCCGGCCGGCTTCGACCCGCAGGGGGTCCGCCGCTATCCCGTGCTCTATCTCCTGCCGGAAGACGGCGTGTCAGAGACCTCGGAGATCGTCCTTGACCAGATTTCCAAATCGCTTGCGACAGAGGAGGTCATGGATATGATCGTGGTCTGCCCCCGCTTCACCCCGCCGGAGGACGGCGGAGACGCGCGCAGGCAGATCGAAGCGCTTGTGCGGGCGGTGGATGAGCGATATCCGACGGTCCCGGAGAGCGCGTTCCGCGCTGTGGCGGGCGTGGGTGACGGAGCGTATCTGGCCGCGATGCTCTGCTTCTCGGACGGGGAAGGGCGCTTCCAAGGCGAGCCGGGGCTTTTTTCCCTTCTCGGCTGTCTCGGCGGCCATTTCGCCTCGGAGAACAATGTCTGGCTTCCGATCTACGGCAGCTTCACGGATCTGATGCGCAGCGGACGCTTCTCCAACGCCGCCGCGCTCCGCTATTACTGCTTCATGAGCGCGGCCTCCGAGGACCCTGAGAGCTATCGGGAGGGCGGAGCAAACGATGTGATCGGGTATTATATCCGGCAGGGGGCGGCATACGGCGGCATGTACACCGATTACTGGGGCAACGCCGACGAGACCAATATGAACCTCACGATCCGCCACGGCGCAGATGACGAGAGTTTCCGCCGCGGCGCGCTCCAGGCCATGCTTTCGGGCATGTCCGGGAAGCTCGTCCTGCCTATGCTTGAAAGCGAGCTGCATCTCACGCCGCAGACGGCCGGTGCGCAGCGGGAGCAGATCTATGCCGAAGCAAGACTGCGCGTGTCCGAGAAATGCCTTCTCTGTCTGGGCGAGGCCGCGGGGACCGAGGCTTCCGTCCCGGAGGGGATAAGCCTGTCTTTTGTGCTGCGCGATCCGGCGACCGGAGAGACGCTCGCGGAAGCCGCCGCTCCCAACGGCGCAGCGGAGCTGCCGAATCTGGTTCATGGCGACCGGAGCGAGGTCTGTGTGCGGGCCTCGCTGCTTGGTATGACGACAGAGCTTGCCGCCGCGCCGCTGCTCCGGATACGCGCTTCGGGGGAAGCGCCCGCGGATAAGCTGGTGGATCTCGCCGGCGAGTGGCATTTCCTTGCCGCCCGCTCCGTAAAGCCGGGGGAGCTTCCGAAGCCGGAGGAATATGCGGGCTGGGAGAACGTCGTTCCCGGTCTCGGCTGGTGGGACAGCGATTTCTCCGCCGCAGCGGATATGAAAGCCTATTCCGGCTACGCCTGGTATGCGAAAGATTTTGTGATCCCCTCGGATTTTCCTGCGGGCAGCTATACGCTTGCGCTCGGCTGTTTTGACGAGACCGACCTGGTTTTCGTAAACGGGACCCTGGTGGGCGGCACCGGCCTCGACACGGAGAACTGGCGCCATCGGGAGGACTGCTGGGATTCCGAGCGGCAGTATGCGGTCGATGCCTCGCTGCTGAAGTTCGGCGCTGAAAACAGCGTCCTTATCCTCACGCACAATCTCTCCGGCGACGGCGGCTGGTACAGCGGACACCCGACGCTTTACACGCCTGAGGCCTGGCGGGCTTTCACCGGAGAAGGAGAGGAGAACGAACCGGTTGCCGGACGCTTTTTCGAGCTGAGCATCCCGGTCACGAAAAGGCCTGACGGTGAGGGAACGGAGCAGCTGCTGATCTGTCTGCCGGAGGGCTACTTTGCGCCGGAAAACGCGGAGCGCCGCTACCCCGTGGCCTACCTCCTCCACCAACTCAACAGCACCGGCCGCTCCTATGCGCGTGACGGTCTGGACACGATACTCACGCAGGCCATGCGGGAAGGACGGGTTCGGGAGATGATCCTGGTCGCCCCGGACAGCGCGCCGGAGAGCTTCTGGATGAACGGCTGGGACGATCTGGTCGCCGAGGAGATCGTCCCATACCTGGACGAACACTATCGGACGATCCCGGATGCCGATCACCGCATCGCAGCGGGCGCGTCCATGGGCGGTCACGGGGCCTTTCACTTGGCGCTCCAATACCCGGAGCTTTTCCGGCATGTCATCAGCTACTACGGCGCCGTCAATCTCGGCTCCGATCCCCTGGAGCAGATCCGCCGCACGCCGGCAGAGGAGCTGGCAAACATCGACATGTTCTTTGTCTGCGGCTTCATGGATCTGTACAAGTTCAGCCTCCCTGCGATCGAGCTCGATCAAATCCTGCGGGAAAAGGGCGTCGACCACTGGTTTGAGCTGGGCTGCGGGGGCCACGACAGCGCTTTCTATCTGCCCTATGCGGCGGCTTCCTTCGCCTGGCAGAGCGAACGCCTCACACCGTGAGGAGCCGAGCTGCCGGACCCTTGTCCAAACTCCGTGCGGCGCACATCGCGCAAGGCCTTCCCCCATCCCTTTCAGCATACTGGAATCAACGGAACCGGAGATCGATGCATGGCGTCGATCTCCGGTTCCGTTTTTTTGCCCGGAACGGCCGATGCGGCTGAGCCGGGATCTATTCGTTTTCCTATGCCAGGACAGGGACGATGCCGTGCGCGTTCCCCTCGCCGTAGGTGAGCCGGATGAACTCGAGGAAGCGCTGTACGGATGCGTGCGGCTGGCTGCGGTAGAAGATGCCGTACGGGAGGGAGAAATCGAACTCGAAGGGGAGGACCCGCATGTTGATGAGGATGTCGCTCCAGCACATGGGGACGAGCAGGAGGTCGTGCCGGAAGGCAGACTCCCAGATCGGATTCGTGCCGCGCCCGCTCGGAAGCGTGACCCGGATCTGGCTACGGCGGAGAAGGGCCAGGAGGCGTACCAGCTCGTCGCAGGTCCCGTGGTTGAGCGTGACGACGGTCTGGCCGCGCAGATCGGCGAGTGTGACGCGCTCCCGATCCGCGAGCGGATGACCGGCCGTGACCGCGAAGCCGAAAGACACCCGGCATATCTCAAAAAACTCCCACTCCCGCATCCAATCGACGCTGCTGTTGATGCTCTCGATCATATCCGTCTCCTCCGGGATGCGGTGGCCGACGTCGATGTTGACCATCTGGATCTCGCAGTTCTTCTCCTCCTCGGAGAACAGGACCCAGAGATCGTAGAGCAGCCGGATCTTCTCCATGATGGAGGTGCCGACGCAGATCGGCCGGTCCCGGGAGACGAAACGCTGCATCTCGCGGTGGATTTCGTCGTCCGCCTGCAGGAATGCCCGGCTCCGCAGCTCGAGGTATTCCCCGGCCGCCGTCGGGGAGACGCCCTTGGAGGAGCGCTGAAAGAGCGGGACGCCGAAATCGGCCTCCAGCGTTTGAATCTGCTGGAGAACGGCGCTGGGCGTGAGGAAAAGAGCAGAGGCGGCTTTGGAAAAGCTGCCGGTATCGCAGACCGCCAGAAAGGTCCTGAGCTGAGGACGCAGCATGGGATTGCCCTCCTTGCATTAAGTTTTTCTTAAAGCTATTGTAAGCGATCCGGTATTCAAATGCAAGAAATTTCCTTCTATAATGAAACCATCCCATAAATAAATTTTAAGGAGGAAATGCACATGAGCAAATTCATTTCCCGCCGCGAGTTCCTGAAGGGCGCCGCGGCCGCCGCGGTCAGCGCCGGCATGTTCGGTCTGGCCGGGCGCGACGTCAAGGCCTTCGCTGCCGACGCCGTGCTCAAAGAGGGCGAGCTGACCTCCGAGCAGATCGTCGCGCTCAACGAGGCCATCGGCGATGTGCTCTATACCCCCGGCACTTACACCGCGAGCGCCTCGGGCATGGGCAACGTCGTGCTGGAGGCCACCTTCAGCGAGAAGAGCATCACCAAGATCGTGCTCGACGTCACCGGTGAGACCGAGGGCATCGGCCGCACCGCTGCCGACGAGCTGATCCAGCAGGTCCTGACGGCCCAGAGCGCCGAGATCGACGGCGTCGCGGGCGCTACCATGACCTCCAACGCCGTGCGCAACGCACTGAACGCGGTCATCGAGCAGGCCAAGGGTTCGGCCGAGGTCGCTGCGGTCGAAGAGGCTCCCGGCGGCCCTGGCGGTCCCGGTGGTCCTGGCGGCCCCGGTGGTCCTGGCGGCCCCGGCGCCTCTGCCCCGGTCGAGCCTTTCGTCTCCTCCGTCACCGAGGATGGCCGTGTCAAGGGCTATGCCGGTCCCGGCGACTGGCTGGGCGTTGCGCCCACCATTCTGCCCGATGAGATCGTCGACACCGAGATCGT
>JAEEGL017433673.1_pt1 | contig 12986 bp, 11 predicted proteins | sample 9134231 | NCBI WGS metagenome assembly JAEEGL01 (sample SAMN16246548, study PRJNA631951) | gut metagenome | biome: gut microbiome; feature: rumen; material: fiber-attached | host: Bos | place: Iran: Karaj | collected 2018-10 | reverse complement strand
TCATAACTTGTATTCATTATATCCCAAATACGTTTAATTTCTGCTGCTTTTTCATCAACAAATTCTTTAGGAGAAACACCTTCCTCTTTAGCTTTTAATTCTATTTTTTCTCCATGTTCATCTGTTCCTGTTTGTAGATAAACATCATAACCTTCTAATCTTTTATATCTAGCAATAGCATCAGCTAATACAATTTCATAAGTATTACCTATATGAGGTTTACCAGATGTATATGCAATAGCTGTGCTTATATAATATTTCTTTTTATCCATTTCTATCACTCCTATTTACCAGTGGAACCAAGTCCACCTTTTCTCTTTCCTTTTATTTCTTCTTCATCATCAACAGTTAAGTATTTCATAAATACTCCCTGAGCAATCTTATCGCCAATTTTAACTTCATAATCTTTTTCACCTAAATTAAGCAATTTAACTGAAAAATGTCCTTCGTTATCTGGATTGTTATAATAATCTGAATCAATAAGTCCGACACTATTTGATAAGCAAACATCAAATTTATAACCTTGACTACTTCTACTAAAAATAAACAAACCTTCATCAGGATTCATAATTACTTTAAGTCCAGTTTTAAATACTCTAGCTTCTCCAGGTTTAACCACACCATCTTCAACGCTTCTAATATCATATCCAGCAGAAGTTTTAGTGCTCCTCTTTGGTAATTCATAACTATCATAAAGCATTCGGTCATCCTTAACATCCTTAACAAATTGTTCGAATGATATCTTTTCAAATCTTCTCATAATAACACCTCCATAAAATAAAAAAATCATAAATCTAAGGACGAGTTTACCCCGCGGTACCACCTTAGTTTATGATTTTATCATACACTTTATTTCGTAACGTGAAATATACGCTTTAGCTCCAGATCCATCTTCCCTACTTCAACTATGACCACTTTCACCTAACAGGTCTCTCTACTAATAGTGTTATACATAAGGCTCTTTCCTTCATCACTAATTAAAACTACACATAATTTATCATAAAAAAAGAACTTATTCAAGTTCTTCTTATGAATGTTGACTAGATATATCAATCTTATTATTATTCATAAATTCAGTATAAATATCTAAATATTTTTGAGAATTATCTGAATAATCTCTACATTTATTTTTGAAATCTTTCTCTTCACGAGAAGGCTCTGTTTCTGCAACAGCGTTCTCTACATCTGCACTAGCAGCTAAAGCTGGAATAGCTTTTTTTAACTTAGAACACTCAGCTATATGATTCTTAGTTATTTCATAATCTAATCCACTTAATCTAAAAATATATGTATCTTCAGTTCTTTCATAATTTTTATCTTCAATTACATAAAAATTATATCTATATGAATCTACAAAGAACATTTCATAAACATATACTTTATTTTCATCTTCTTTATAACAATGAACATCTGCTACTTCACTAGTACCAAAAATATATCTCTTAGAAACTTTATCCCTTTCTTTTGTTTCTTCAAAAGTACATGTATAGCCATCTTTTTCTAATTTTTCTTTAACTTTATATACTGTTCTCTTATCCATTGTTAATGAATACCAAGTAACAGCTACTACTACAGCAAATAAAAGTATAACAGGTAAAATTATATACAGCTTTCTATACTTACCTTCATCTGCTACTATATTATAACCACAATCGGGGCACGATTTGGAATCATCATCTATTTCTTTCTTACATTTAGGACATTTCATCGATGTCACCTTCCGTTTCTAAACATAATTGTATCATACTTTATTAATTTCATATAACACTTCTTCTAATAAAGGAACTATAGAATATAAAAAATGTTCTTTTTGATTTAATAAAGTTAAAGCAATAATAACTTGATTATGAAAATATTTTAATCTGAATCGAGGATTAATATTATAAGCTTTAATAAAGAATTTATCTCCTTCAATATTTTGAGATATTTCAGCAGGTAATTCAATCTCTATTTCTCTTTCAGATTGTCTAACAGTTTGAATACCAATCTTTTTAGCAAGTTTTTCAAACCATTCTTCATACATATATATTTCTATTTCTTTACTAATCTTACCAAAACGATCTTCTAATTCACCCTTAATTTCTATTAATTTATTTAATCCATCAATTTCATTAATCTTTTTATGAATTTCTATCTTAATATCTTCATCAGCTACATATTCATCACTGATATGTGTCTCAACTTCAACAAGAGATTTATTAGAAGTATCTTCTTCCTCTTCTTCCACTGCTTCACCTTTCATACGGCGCATTTCTTCTTCAATCATCTGCATGTATAACTCTATACCAACAGTATCAACAAAACCAGCTTGTTCAGCACCTAACAAATCTCCAGCACCACGAATACTTAAATCACGCATCGCAATTCTATAACCGCTACCTAATTCTGTAAATTCTTTAATTGCTTGTAATCTCTTAACTGCTACATCATTAAGCATCTTATTCTTATCATACATTAAATAAGCATAAGCTATTCTATTACTACGTCCAACACGTCCTCTAATTTGATATAACTGAGATAACCCAAAATTATCTGCATCATATATTATTAAAGTATTAACATTACTTATATCTATACCAGTCTCAATAATTGTTGTACATAATAAGATATCACTTTCATAATTAACGAAAGCTTCCATTACATCTTCTAATTCTTGTTTTTTCATTTGACCATGAGCTACAGTAATTCTTGCTTCTGGAACTAATTGATGTATTTTATCTCTCATACTTTCAATACTAGCTACTTTATTATACAAAATGAATACTTGACCATTACGAGATAATTCTTTATATATAGCATCTTTAACTATCAAATCATTCTCTTGAATAACATAAGTCTGTACTGGATATCTATTTGTTGGAGGTGTATCTATAATAGATAAATCTCTTAAACCACTTAATGCCATTTTTAAAGTTCTAGGTATTGGTGTAGCGGATAAAGTTAGAACATTAACATCGTTCTTATACTCTTTTATCTTTTCTTTATGTGTAACACCAAAACGTTGCTCTTCATCTACTATTAACAAACCTAACTTACCAAATTTAACATCATTAGATAATAATCTATGAGTACCAAATACTAAATCTATTGTACCTTTTTCTAATCCTTCTAAAATACGATTAGTTTCTTTTGGTGAAGTAAACCTATTTAATAATGCTATCTCTATTGGATAATTCTTAAATCTTTCTACAGCGTTTTCATATTGTTGCTTAGAAAGAATAGTTGTAGGACATAAATAGAATACTTGCTTATTATTAACTATTGTCTTAAACATTGCTCTAAAAGCAACTTCAGTTTTACCAAACCCAACATCCCCACATAATAATCTATCCATAGGTACTGGTGATTCTAAGTCATTAATAATATCATTAATAGCTTTCATCTGATCAGTTGTTTCTTCATAAATAAACTCTGAACCAAAAACAGCTTCTTCTTCATAACTCTTATAAGGAGTTCCTTGAACGCTATTACGAGCTGCATATAGCTTAATTAACTCTCCACTAATGTCTTTTATCTTATTACGTAACTCTCTCTTCTTTTTAGCCCAAGAAGTACTATTTAACTTATCTAATCTAGGTATACTTCCTTCCTTACCAGCATACTTAAATATTGTACTTATTTTTTCAACAGGAATATATACCTTATCATTACCTTGATATTGAATTTGAATGTAATCCTTCTTTAACCCATTCTTCGTTAAAGTAATTACACCCTTATATATACCTATTCCGTGCATGCTATGAACTACATAATCCCCAACAGCAAGTTGACCGAAATCTTTAATCTTCTTACCTATTTTATATGAGTTCTTATAATTAATAACAGCATTCTTAACTTTTTCAATATCAGTCTCAGCTATAAATACATATTTATCAAATATAAAACCAGTATTTATTTTTTGATACCAAATATTAATCTCCCTGTCGATAAATCTATCTTTATTAACAATATGATAAGTTTTCAAAAAAGGTTCTAATGCTCTAAACTGATTCTCTTTAGTTAAACATATTACAACTGTCTTTCCACTCATTATTTGTTTATCACAATAACTACCTAATAATTCAAAATTACTATTAAAATTCTCTATTTCCTGAGATTTATAATCGACAGCTTTACCATAATCATTATCACCAATAGTATTTAAATAAGTAACATAATTATAAGTAATTTCTTCCCAATCAAACATATATTTTTTATCAGGATTAATATCTGACTTTTCCTTATATTCTGTAATATCATTTATCAATTTTTCATAACCAAGTTCTATTTGATCTCTATTAATCATAAATAGATATGGATCATCTAAATAATCACATAAAGAACTATTACTATCACTTACTATTTCTACATAAGGTTTAAGAGTAATTTCATTTATCTCTTTCAAAGACAATTGTGTAGATTCATCAAAATACCTTATTGATTCAATATCATCCCCAAAGAATTCTACCCTTATAGGATGTTCTTCATCAATAACAAATAGATCAATTACAAATCCTCTAACAGCATATTCTCCAGTAGTTGTAACTATACTTTCCTTAACATAACCATATTTATCCAATAAAGATAATAAATCATCTCTCTTAATAGAACCATCTTTCTTTAAAACATATTCTAAATTAGCTTTATTATTTTTATCAGGTAAATATCTTAAAAATCCCATTAGATTAGTAACTACAATATGTTTTTTACCATTTCTTATTTCTTCTAATGTTTCTAATCTCTTTATTTTTAAATCAGGTGATACAGCTACTGCTACACTAGTTAAGAAATCATCCATTGGAAATAAACACACATCTTCAATATATGTTTTCAATGAATCATAATACATATTAGCTTCATATAATGTATTAGTTAAAATAATTACATTTTTATCACTATTTTTAAAGTATTCAAGCACGTAAAAAATGTTTAACTCTTTTGTTAAACCCCTAACAGTTAATCCATTTTCATACTTAAAGTAATCTTTAAAAATATCCATAAAACCCCTACTTCTTTGTATTATAAATATTCATAGTCTTTTCAATTCCAAAAACAATGAAAGAATCTATAATATTATTAAAAGAATCTTGAAGTTTATCTAATTTATCTTTATCTGCTTTACTAAATTCACCAAGTACATAATCTTTAGTATCAACACTACGATCATGAGATAAACCTACTTTTAATCTATTAAAACTTTTACTAGATAATCTATTAATGATTGACTTAATACCATTATGTCCGCCATCACTACTATCCTTCTTAAGTTTAAAAGTGCCAACCTCTAAATCTAAATCATCATGAATAACTAAAATATCTTTTACATCTATATCATAATAATTTACAAATTTAACTACACAATCACCTGACAAGTTCATGTAAGTAAGAGGTTTAACAAATAATACTTTCTCACCCTTAATAGTTTTTAGAATATACATACCATTAAACTTTTCTTTCCAGTTTTCTTCCCCTAAATACTTGTCTAAAATAAGATAACCAACATTGTGTCTAGTATTTATATATTCCTTTCCTGGATTACCTAAACCAACAACCATTTTCATTCTAATCACCTTTTTCAAATATTCCTTTATAAGTTTTACAATCAGTAATATTTATAGGAGGCATTACTTTCAAACTTCCTTGATTACCATTCTTAGTCGCTTTTATCAAGACCATAATAGCTTCTTTTCTCATATTGGAATATATAAATTGCAATTTCTTTATCGCAAAATTATACTTACTTAAATAATTAACAATTTCTTCTAATCTATCTGGACGATGAACTATATATAATGAAGATTTATTTTTTAAAACATACCTTGCATTATTCATAATATCTTCCAAATTCATAGTTATTTCATGTCTAGCTATAGCTAAGTTATCATCCTCATTAATAATAGAATTTTCATTATATTTAAAATATGGTGGATTACAAGTAACAGCATCAACAGATTCTGCTTCTATATAATCCTTAACATTATTAAAATTATCATTAATAATTTTAATTCTATTATCAAGCTTATTTTCTTTAACACTATCTATTGCTAGATCATATATTTTTTTTTGGATTTCAAATCCTATAACATCAGAATCACATTTAGTTGAGATAATTAAGGGAACTGGCGCATTACCTGTGCAAAAATCCACAATCAAATTTGTGTCTTTTTTTAAATCCACAAATTCAGCAAGTAAAATTGAATCTAAAGAAAATTTAAAATTTTCATTATTCTGATATATCTTCATACCATCATAATCATATAAATCATTTAGTACTATCGACACTACCTAATTCAATCTCCTTTATTACACCATCTATATCTACCTTATATTTTCTCTTTAATATATCTACACTAACTACCTTACCAGATCCAAAATCAGTCTTAATAGTCTGACCAACTGAAGGCATTCCTTTTTGACATCTAGCATATTCTTCGTCTTCATAAGACAAACAACATAATAATCTGCCACAATTCCCATTAATTTTTGTTGGATTCAATGCTATATTTTGATTTTTGGCCATATTCATTGTAACTGAATCAATATGCGTTAAGAATGAAGAACAACATAACTGTCTACCACAAACACCTAATCCACTTATAGCTCTTGCTTTATCTCTAGCTCCAATTTGACGTAACTCTATTCTAGTTTTATAAACGCCAGCCAACTTTTTTGCTAATTCCCTAAAATCTACTCTTTCATCAGCTATAAAATTAAATAACAATTGCTTTTTATCTAAAGTATAAACTGCATCAAGAATATTCATATCCAATTCTAGTTCTTTAACAAATTCTCTAGCTTTATCTAAAGCTTTTTTTGCAAGACCTACATTATTAACGTATGTATCATAATCTTCACCTGTAGCAATTCTTTCAATAGTTTTCATTTCATCAAGAGAAATTTTAACTTTCTTCTCGTCTACTCTATGGATAACCTTACCAAACTGAATACCTTTTTCTGTATTTACTACAACATTAGTATCATTTTCGATTTCCATATCTAAACCATTAAAATAATAAATCTTACCTTCAGATTTTAATGTAATTCCATAAATATTACTCATAAATATTCCTCATTTCAATTACAAATTTGTCCAAAATCAACTCTATATTACCATTACTTTTTAAATATTTCAAAATATCTTCTATCATATCTAAAACCCTAACAATATGATCTTTAGAAAAATTCTTTATATAATTATTTCCCAAGTCAATTTTATTATTATAAATATCCGTAAGATAATAAATAATCTCAGTGAAAAATTGAGTCCATTCAATACGATCAGCAAACTTGTTTTTCATGTTTAATTGATTGTATAAAAAAGCATCTTCTCTACCACATACATTTTCTAAATATTCATTAAAAATAGATACACTTTCTTCTGAATAATTATTTCCCAACTCTTCTTTATAATATATTGACCATTCCTGACACCTACTTCTAATCGTAGAAATAACATTCATTTTATTATTAGTAATAAAGAAACCTAATATATCATCAGTAGGTTCTTCTAAAAACTTCAGTAAAGTATTAGCACTATACTGATTAAAATAATCACATCTTCTAATAATATAAGAATTAAACTTAGAATAAACTGGCTTTGAACTAAATCTATCCATCATTTCTAATATTTGTTCTTTCTTAATATTATTTCCCAAAGGATCTATTGTGATTAAACTAGGAAGATTTCCCGTATCAATTAAATGACACAAATTACAATCCTCAGCACAATTTTCCTTATACTCGCTAGGACAATTGATGTTCTTTAATAACAACAATACATCTTCATAACATTTATCAATATCATTTGTTTCAAGCAAAAAAGCATGAGATAACTTATTCTCATGGTAACAATTTAATATATTATTAAAATTATTACATTTAAACAAAATCCCACCTTCTCAAAACTAAGAAATCTTTTTTCTATCGCTTAAAGCTCTATCTAATGTAATTTCATCCAAATAATCTATTTCAGTACCCATCGGTATACCATAAGATAATCTAGATATTTCTACGTTTTTTCCTTCAAATATCTTCTTTAAATACAAAGTTGTAGTTTCACCTTCAATAGTTGATTTAAGAGCAATAATAATTTCTGGATTTTTCAATTTTTCAACCCTTGAAACTAAACTAGCTATGTTAATATCTTCAGGATTAACACCATCTATAGGTGAAATAAGACCATTTAAAACATGATATACACCATTGTAGTTACCAGCTCTTTCAAAAGCAAAAACACTCTTATAATCTTCTAAAACACATATAATATTATGATCTCTAGATTTATCACTACAAATATCACATTTATCATTTTCAGTTATATGACCACATACTTCACATTGATGAAGATTCTTTCTTGAATCAACTAATTGAGAAGCAAAATTTTCTACCTCTCCTTCAGAGAAATCAAGAATGGAAAGAGCTAATCTTTCTGCACTCTTTTCACCTACACCAGGTAGTTTTTTAAAACTATTAATTAAATCTGATAATACCCTAGGATATGCCATAATTAAAATAATCCACCTAAACTACTGTAAGCACCAAGCATAGATTCAGTTTCTTTATCTATCTTAGACATTGCATCATTAATAGCAATAACCATCATATCTTGTAGAACTTCTTTATCATCTTCATCTAAAGTTCCCTCAATTTTAATATTAACTGATTTTAATTTCTTATCACCAGTAAATACTACATCTACCAATTCAGAAGTACCATTAAATTCTTTTTTATTTAATTCATCCTTCTTCTTTTGTAAATCCTTTTGCATTTTTTGTGCTTGTTGCATAATTGCTTGCATATTCATAATTATTTCCCTCTTTCTAAATTATTCTACTTCAAAAGAATCAAATATTTCCCTAGCTAAATCTTCGACATCACTCTTCTTTTTAGTTTTAGTCTTCTTGTCTTTAACCGGTTCCTCAATATTTTCTTCTATATAATTATATTTTATATTTTTCTTTCTATTTAATCTATATTTTTCAACTTCTTTTTGCCACAAATCATCATTTAATGCAGCAAATCTAATTAGTTTACCAGAAAAATCTTTATAAGAATTCTCAAGATCACTAATACTTAAATTAATTAAATCATTAGTTGAAACCATCTTACTTTGAATTAATGCATATGTAGGAGAAGCCGCCAAAATAGAAGTATCAGATATTTTATTTAATAAAGCCCTATTATTAGACTTCAAATAATTCATAAATTCTACCCAAGAAGACTTTAATTCCTTCTTACAATCCATAGATACATCTACAAACGTATTATTTATCCTAATATCGATATTTATACTTACTTCTTCTTTTGGTTTGTCATTTTCTACTTCAGGCGAAACAATTTCAACTTTTTCTGTCTCATCATTTTCCGCCTCTTTATTATTTCTTGTTTCAATTTCGCTGTTGATAACTTTGCTTTCGACAATTTCTTTTTTAGATACTTTTTCTTCTTCTTTAATATCGTTAGAAGAAGGTTCAACCTTAGATTCTTTAATAGGTAAAGTATTTCCCACTAACCCATCATTTGCAGTTTTAATATATTTTAATAAAGTAATTTCAATCAAAATATAAGGATCAATATTAATATTTATATTACAAAGACATTCGTTTAAATCAAGAATCATTTTATAAATATCTTCAAAATAAAATTCAATGTCTTTATTTCCCAACTTGATATCAATTGCATATTTTCTTAGTTCAAGAATCAGTTTTTCTACAAAAACAGAGTAATTAGTACCACTATCCCTAATAGAAGCTATGATATTTGAAAAATTGTCAATATTTCCCATAGACATTGATTCAATTAATTCATCTATTTTCTTAACAGAAACTGAACCAAAATTAGACGATACTAAATCAAGCGTAATCTTATTTCCCAATACAGCTAATTGGTCTAACATACCCAAAGCATCGCGTAATCCACCTGCCGATATTAATGCTATTTCTTCTAGTGCATCATCATCAGCTTTGATTTTTTCTTCTTTGCAAACATATTTTAACCTGTTGATAAGTGCTAATTTATCAATTGGTTTAAAATCAAATCTTTGACATCTAGATAAAATAGTAATCGGAACATCCTGAATATCTGTAGTAGCTAAAATAAATACTACATGAGATGGTGGTTCCTCTAAAGTCAATAATAAAGCATTAAAAGCCGATTCTGTAAGCATATGAACTTCATCTATAATATATACTTTATATTTCATAGAAGTTGGAACTAACTTTACATTATCTATTAACTCTCTTACCTCACTTACACCGTTATTTGACGCTGCGTCGATCTCAATAATATCGGGGCTTTCATCAAATAATAAACACGATGTACATTTGTTACATGGGTTCCCATTTACAGGATTTTCGCAGTTAAGAGCCTTAGCAAAAATCTTTGCTGTACTAGTTTTTCCGGTACCCCTAGGCCCAGTAAATATATAAGCATGAGAAGTTTTACCATTTATTAATGCATTCTTAAGCATTGATACTGTATAATCTTGACCTACTACATTATCAAAGTCTGTAGGTCTATATTTTCTATATAGAACTTTATAAGACATACTAAAACCTCCTGTGGATAATTATACCATAAAAAAAAGAGGTTGTTACCTCTTTTACCTCATGTTGTGGAAAAAATTTTTTAAATGTTTATCATACTTTTCTTTATATGATTCATAGCCTTCTAATTCTATATATGATTGTTTAGAAGAATTTGAATAATTACTCTTTAAAAAGAAATATACGTTATCTAATCTGCTTTCTTTTATAATAGCTTCACACATTTTACATGGTTCTAGTGACACGATCATACTATATTCATCCAATCTCCAGTCATCAATATTTCTTTCTGCTTCCATAATTGCATTTATTTCTGCATGACCTAAGACATTATTCTCACTTTGACGTGTATTATGACCACTAGCTATAATATTTTGCTTTGAATCTATTACCACTGCTCCAATTGGAATTTCATCCAATTCAATTGATTTGTTAATTTCCAAATCCAACCTATCTAATATATCCTTATTTAGATTCATATAATCATCTCCATAAAAAAATGTGCACACAAATAGGGATTGCTGTGGCTGCTATCTTCCGATCCTGACCAGGTTACAATATATTTGTTGCACGTCTAAATAATATCAACTCTTTTATTTATAGTCAATATTTAATTTCAATGTTCCACGTGGAACATTGTCTTTTTATGTAAATTATTAATCATATGTTTCACGTGGAACATTACTCATAAAAAAAGAAGAGTTATTTTATATTTAAACTCTTCTATATGTTCCACGTGGAACATTAAATTTCTTCATCAAATTCTTCTTTAGTTTCTTCTGAAGAATCATCTTCTAAATCATCAAGCTCATCAGTTATTTCATCAGAATTTTCAGTTACAGTTTCAGTAGAATTATTTCCCAAGTCACTTGACTCTTTCCCTGCATTATTTCCCAAATCAGTCTGGATTTCATCTGGATTATTTCCCAAATTATCCTTTTCTTCATCTTCTTTATCAACTAAAGATACTGTAGCAACTTTATTTTCTTCTTTTAACTTAATCAATCTAACACCTTGAGTAACTCTACCAAGTACATTAATTTGATCAAGTGACATTCTCATTACCATTCCAGCATCAGTAATAATTACTATATCTTTATCTGGTTTTGATATCTTGAATGAAGCTATATTACCATTTTTATCAGTAATACTTAGCGCCTTAACACCTTTGCTTCCACGTTTTGTTTGTCTATACTCACGAACTTTTGTTTGTTTACCATAACCGTTCTCTGTAACTATCAATACAATATCATCTTCTGAAGCAATTTCAGCTCCAATACAAGTTGCATTATCTAACTCAATACCTTTTACACCTGAAGCTGTTCTTCCCATTATACGGACTTCTTTTTCGTCAAATTTAACCATACGTCCATTACTTGATCCAAGAAGTACTATATCTTCACCGCTAGTCTTTCTAACAGCTATTAATTCATCGTCTTCTTTTAATGTTAAGCAAATCTTTCCGCTTTGACGAATATTCTTGAATTCTTCAAGGGATGTTCTCTTAACAAGACCAGACTTAGTTACAAATAGTAAATTACTAATTTCATCAACTTTATCACGATTAATCTTAATAATTGAATTAACCATTTCACCTTTTTCAATTTGAATTAAGTTAACAACTGGTAATCCCTTAGATTGTCTACTAAATTCTGGAATTTCATATCCTCTTAAACGATATACTTTTCCTTTATTAGTAAAGAATAATACATCATCGTGTGTTTCAATATTAATCATATGTTCAACAAAATCTTCTTCGTTCGTAGACATACCTTTAATACCTACTCCACCACGATTTTGTGCTTTGAAAGTATCAGATGTTGTTCTCTTGATATAACCATTATGAGTTAAAGCAATCATAACATCTTCATTTGGAATCAATGATTCATCTTCAATGTAATCAATTGCTGTCATATCGATCTTTGTACGTCTTTCATCAGCAAATTTATTCTTAATTTCAGTCATTTCTTCTTTAATAATATTTAGAATCTTTTCTTCACTAGCTAAAATGCCTCTTAATTCATCAATTAACTTGTGTAATTCATCTAAATGATTTTCAACATCTTCTCTAGCTAAACCTGTTAAACGACGTAATCTCATCTCTAAAATAGCTTGAGATTGTACATCATCTAATCCAAATCTTTCCATTAAATTAGTCTTAGCTTCAACGTCTGTTTTAGCAGCTCTAATTAATTTAATAACTTCATCAATATTATCTAAAGCAATCTTTAAACCTTCATAAATATGAGCTTCTTTTTCTGCTTTATCTAAATTATACTTAGTTCTTCTAATAATAACTTCTTTTTGATATTCAATATATTTTACTAAAATGTCTTTTAAACCTAGAGTTTTAGGAACTCCTTGATCTAACATTAAGAAAATAATACCAAAATTAGTTTGAAAATCTGTATGTTTATATAATTGATTTAAAATAACTTGTGGATTAGCATCTTTCTTTAAAGT
>JAEEGL016737943.1_pt1 | contig 12986 bp, 9 predicted proteins | sample 9134231 | NCBI WGS metagenome assembly JAEEGL01 (sample SAMN16246548, study PRJNA631951) | gut metagenome | biome: gut microbiome; feature: rumen; material: fiber-attached | host: Bos | place: Iran: Karaj | collected 2018-10 | reverse complement strand
GAACTGATGGCAGTTCGAGAGCCGGACTATTTTGATAATAGCGTACATAAATTAGGGGGCAGGATATTCTGTCTTCCGAAGTTTACAGGTACCAATATTGTTGAGTACAAGTCTGCCATAAAGAGATTTTTTGATACTCACCAAAATGAGTGGAAGGTTGTCCAGGGCCACATGACAAGCACTGCGTCAATCTATCTTCCTATTGCCAAAAAGGCAGGGATACCTATCTGCATCGCCCACTCAAGAAGTGCCGGCGTAGACAATGGAATCAAGGGCTTTGCTACCAGGTTTTTCCGCACTCCTCTTCACAAGGAAGGCATAACTGATTACAATTTCGCATGTTCAAGTGAGGCGGGACTGTCAGTTTTTGGAAAAGAGCTTATGGATGCAGGAAGGGTCAAGATCATCCCCAATGCCATTGACCTTAAGCGCTTTGCCTACAACGAGGAAAAGAGAAATGCCATCAGACAGGAGCTTGGAGTATCAAATGCCATAGTCATCGGACATGTAGGCAGCTTTAGATATGCCAAGAACCATGAGTTTTTACTTAATGTATTTGCACAGCTGACAAGGCTTCTTGATAATGATGATCTCAATCAGTACAGCATGATGCATGGAATGAAGATAAAGCTTCTAATGCTTGGAAGAGGTCCTTTGATGGAGGATATGATAAAACTTGCTGACAAGCTTCACATCAAGGATAGATGCATCTTTGCAGGAAACAAGTCCAACGCCAGCGACTACTACCAGGCAATGGATTACTTCTGCTTCCCATCAAGATATGAAGGGCTTCCGGGAAGCGTTGTGGAGGCTCAGGCAGCAGGTCTTCAGTGTCTTGTTTCTGACACGATAACAAAAGAAGTGTGCGTAACTGAGCTGGTTTCAGTTCGCAGCATAACATCCCAGCCCAGAGACTGGGCAAGGAAGATCTTAGATGATCTGATGCTCAGGGAAGACTATCAGCCTGACGCACTTATGGAGGAGATCAAGGTCAACGAGACCTTTACCAAGATCGCAGGCGAGAGGCGTGAGAGCGTATTTGAGGCAGAGGATGCCCCTGACATCGATATGCTGGATAATGGCACAGGTTTTGAAGCCCTGAACATCCCACAAGAAAATACCAGTCACCATCACAGAGCCATAGAGTATTCTATTGGAGACAGGGCTCAGAGTTCGGATTATATTTTAGGTAAGCTAAAGGCTGCAGGCTTTGACGTTAAGGCCCAGGCAAGGATGATGGCTTACTTTTATGAGAGAGGACATTTTTAATGGGTTTGGAAAAGAAGAAAAACCTTATGCTGATGGTGCCCATGCTTCATCAGGGAGGTTTTGAGAGAGTCTGTGTAAAAACCGCCAGGCTAATGCAGGACTATTACAATGTATTTATCCTGATCTTCAGCTCAAAGGATATAAACTATGATGTGTCGGGACTTAATGTGGTCGACATTGATGTTCCTGCAAAAAAGGGAACTGTTAACAAGGTAATAAACGTATTTAAAAGGGTAAGTAAAGTCAGAAAGCTCAAAAAGGAGCTTAAGATCGATATATCCTACAGCTTTGGCAGCTCTGCCAATTACGTAAATGTTCTGTCGAGGGCAAAAGAAAAAGTTCTTACAGGCCTTCGCTGTCAGACTGATATGGAGAGTACCAGGCAGGTTAAGCTCTTTTGCGGAAGATCCGACCAGGTTCTGTCCTGTTCAAAAGAGATAGTCCGTCAGCTTGAAAGAGACTTTGATTATTCAAGGAGCACTTTTATCTACAATCCTCTGGACGTTAAAGATGTTGAGGAAAAGGGCAAAGAAGAGATAGCTGATTACCCATTCACAGGGGATAATGTTGTGATCTCCTTAATGGCAAGAAACGATTACATCAAGGGAATATGGCATCTTGTGAAGGCTTTTGCAATAGCTGCAAAGGACCATCCACAGGCCCGCCTTATGGTTCTTGGCGCCGGCAATTTTGATAAGCTAAAAGAACTTGCAGGTGCTCTGGGAGTTGGGGATAAGGTCTTTTTCCCGGGACTTAGAAAGAATCCATTCCCTTATGTTAAGGCTTCTGACATATATGTCTGCAGCTCCAATCACGAGGGATTTCCTAATCATGTCCTTGAGGCAATGGCACTTAAAAAGCCTGTTATCTCTGCGGACTGCAAAACCGGCCCAAGGGAGATACTCTTTTCAGAAAAAGAGTATGAGGAGCTTATAAAGCGCATTCCAGACGGCAGCAGTATCACTGAGCCTGTAGAGGGCGAGTTTGGCGTACTTATCCCTGATATGGATGGGCATGAGAACCTTGATCCTGCAGTTATCACAGAGGGAGAAAGGATTCTTGCGGCTGAAATAAAGAAGATGATAGAGTCAAAAGAGCGCAGGGAAAAGTACAGCCAAAAGGCCTATGAGAGAGCTCTTTTCTATGCACCTGACCGCTATAAGGACAGTATTCATGAAATACTTACGAGGTACGAATAATGCATTATAATGTTGTGGTTTTTGGAGTAAAAGACACATCGGAGAACATAATTGAGTTTATCCAGAGCGAGATCTGCAAGGTTGATCTTGTTATCACCATTGCCCCAAAGGTTTTGGAGCACAACCAGGTTTCAGGCTTTAAGGGTCTTAACTTCCTTACGGACAAGTTTGGAATCCCTGTCTTTGAGGCTGACAGCTATTTCCTTAACGATGAAAAGACTACAGAATTTATGAATAACAACACCTTTGGCATCGGAATTGTTATGGGATGGCAGAGACTTATTCCAAAGGAAGTACTTGATAAGTTTGACCCAGGAATATTTGGTTTCCATGGCAACTGCGGATATCTTCCTTTTGGAAGAGGCAGATCACCCCTTAACTGGTCCATTATACTTGGGGATAGCAGGTTTAACCTCAATCTGTTCAAGTACGATGAGAAGGCCGACAGCCCCAATGTATTTGCAACTGAGATGTTCCAGATCAATGAGCACGACGACATCAGGACAGCCCAGTACAAGAACATGATGTGTTCAAAGAATCTCATAAGAAAGCTTCTTACCACATACCTTGAAAAGGGAACTGTCAATATTCGCACAGATTCAAAAGACTTTGATTCATGGTACAATAAACGTACGGCGAAGGATGGAAAGATAGATTTTACAGACAGGACCAGGAACATATACAACCTTATAAGGGGAGTTGCAGCGCCATTCCCTGGAGCCTTCTGTTATGCAGATGTGGAGGATGATGCCCACAAGGTTACTGTTTGGCAGGCTCATCCTTTTGATGAGATGATGGATCTTTCAGCCTTTGCGCCGGGAGAAATTGTTGACATTTTTGATGGCAAGCTTGTGGTAAGGACCGTTGACGGGTCACTTCTTATCGACAAGTATGAGTGTCAGAGCGAGCTAAAAAAGAAAGTGATCTTGAAATAAGTTATGAAGAGTATTGCGTTTCACTTAAACTGCCTTGTGCAGGGAGGCGCTGAGAGGGTTGTATCAAACCTTGCAAATCAGTTCGCCAAGGAAGGTATCAAGGTATATGTCGCCACAGAGTGGTATGACAAGGATGAGTTTGAACTGGACGAGAGAGTAACCAGAGTTCATGTTGGACTTCGACCTGAGGATGAAAAGAAGAACAGGGTTACAAAGTTCTTTTTAAGGATCAAGTACCTCAAGGAATTCGTAAAAGAGTATCATCCGGATGTCCTGGTTGCCTTTGCCCAGAGAGCAAATTACAGAGCTCTGATGGCAGCGGGAAAGAGCGACATTCCAGTAGTAATATCCATAAGAACAGATCCTGTTGGGCATTACGATGCTCTCTCAGACAAGATACAGATAAAATGGCTCTTTGACAGAGCAGCTGGCTGCGTCTTCCAGACTACCGGACAGAGAGAGTTCTTTAAGCCATATCTTCAGGACAACTCAGCCATCATCTTAAACCCTGTTAACCCCAAGTACTTTGGAGTTAAGAGAGTTGATGCTCCGGAGAAGTCTGTTGTGCATCACGCAAGGCTTGTAGACTTCAAAAACCAGCCACTTTTGTGTGAGGCTTTTATTGAGGTTCATAAAAAGCATCCTGATTATGTGCTTAAGATATATGGACCGGATTCCTTTGATGGAACCAAGGAGATCCTTGATAAGATAATTGCTGAAAACCATGCAGAAGATTATATCCTTCTTATGGGAGGATCTGATTCTTTGGAAAAAGAGATCATAAAGGGTGAAGTATACGCCTTTACCTCGGACTGGGAGGGACTTCCAAATTCACTTCTTGAAGCCATGGCTATGGGAATGCCTATAGTTGCCACAGATTGTCCCTGCGGAGGTCCAAGGACTGTCATGAGAGATGGAGAGAACGGACTTCTTGTTCCGATCAAGGACAAGGATGCAATTGTAAATGGCATAAACAGGCTTATTGAAGATAAGGAGCTTGCAAACAGGCTCGGAAGAGAAGCTGCCAGGATAGAAGAGATCACCAATGGCGATGCTATCTTTGTTCAGTGGAGAAATTATCTGGACAAGGTTATTGCAGATTTTCACAAGTAAGTTTACAGGAGATAAGAAATGTTTTCATTTGATGATTACAGAGAGATCATAAGAATAATCAAGGATACTGGAAGATACGCCACTTACGAAGAGGCACTTAAGAAGGACGAATTCATTATCATGCGTCATGATGTTGAGTACTCTGTTGAGAGAGCATATGCTCTTTCAAAAGTTGAGGAGAGTATGGACTTCAGATCCACGTTCTTTTTCCAGTGGACCAATAATTCCTATAACATCCTTTCAAGAAAGAACAGGGATATCCTGACTGATATGCATGAGAGAGGACAGAATATCGGTCTTCACTTTGCTCTCAATGGCATGACAGATATGAGGCTCATCAGAGAGAGGATCAAGCAGGAGATAGATATGCTGAGCAACATGCTTGGATTTGAGATCAACTCTTTTTCAATTCACAGACCTTCACCAAGCGTCCTTGCTGAGAATATCAAGCTTAATGGCATTTTAAATGCTTATCAGGATGAGTTCTTCTCTTTTGACCCCAAGGCTACACCTGAGTCAAAGCTTGAGATCAAGTACATGTCTGATGCAAACCACATCTGGAGATATGGGTATCCTGATGAGGAGACCATCAAGTCTCATGACAAGATCCAGATCCTTACACATCCATTTGCCTGGTGCAAGATGGGCTATGATAACCTTGATAACTACAAGGCTCTTGTAAATGAGAAGTACAACGAGCTTATTGATTCTATAGACAATGAATGCAAGGACTTTGGCCCATTAAGGGATGAGTTTGATAAAAAGATCTTTGATATGTAATAGACATTTTGGAGAAAGATTTTAATGTGCGGAATCTGCGGATACATATCTAAAAAAAGAATAACAGAAGAACAGCTTAGCATCATGAATGACACCATGTACCACAGAGGCCCTGATGATGCAGGCGTTGAGATCTACGCTGGAGCTAATGATTACTATGTGGGGCTTGCCCAAAGAAGGCTGGCAATCCTTGACCTTTCGCCCTTGGGACATCAGCCCATGCACTCTGAAAATGGCAGGATCTCATTGGTGTTTAATGGTGAAATCTACAACTTCCTTGAGCTAAAGGAGGAGATATCAGACTATCAGTTTAAGACTGCATGCGACACCGAGGTACTTATAGCAGCTTATCTTAAATGGGGTATAAACATGGTGGACCACATCCACGGAATGTTTGCTATCGCCCTGTATGACAGAGAAACTGGTGAGATATTCCTTATCCGTGACCGCATCGGCAAGAAGCCCTTGTTTTACTGGCTGGATGGAGGAAACCTTGTTTTTGCTTCGGAGCTTAAGCCAATCCTTAAGTGTCCAGGATTTAGGGGCGAGATCAGGAGACAGATCCTTCCAAGATATCTTTTCAATCAGTATATAAGTGCTCCGGAGACGATATTTACCGATGTTTACAAGCTGGAGGCTGGTTCAGTCCTTAAGTTTAAGGATGGTGAGATCAAAAAATGGAAATACTGGGACATCAAGGAAGTTTATAAAGAAAAGTCTAAGGACCCTGTAAACAGTTACGAAGAGGCCAAGGAAGGTCTTAAGATAAGGCTAAAAAACAGTGTGGCTGCCCGTATGATCGCAGATGTGCCACTGGGGACATTTTTATCTGGCGGATACGATTCATCTCTCGTTACTGCTATTGCTCAGGAACTGTCTGATGAGCCTGTGAAGACTTTCTGCATAGGTTTTGACGTGCCAAGCTACAATGAGGCTGAGTATGCAAAAGAGATAGCAAAATACCTTGGGTGTGACCACACAGAGCTTTATATCACTGAAAAAGAGATGTTCGATCTTGTGGCAAGCATTCCACAGTACTACGACGAACCTTTTGCAGACAACTCAGAGATTCCGTCAATGCTGGTAAGTAAGCTGGCAAAGAAAGATGTCACTGTTGCTCTTTCAGGAGATGGAGGAGACGAGTTCTTTTGCGGATATAATATATATGATAATGTATGGCAGGCACAGAGGTTGGAAATTCCAGGCGCCATTGTTAACGCCATTGGTCAGATGCCATTAGGCGGAGGTAAGCTCATAGACAAGATGCCATTCAGGGTTAAGGTGATTGCTGGAAACAGAAACCCTGAAACCAAGACACAGCTGGTATCTGAAGGATATATCAGGGCTTCCCATGCTTTTATAACAGGAAAAGAAACATTGGATGTGCCTGTAAATGCGCTGGATTATATCAGTACAGATTTTAATCTTCCGATAAATGAAGCACCGATCCTCTACCCTGTGGAGAGTCTTTATCCAACTAACGATTTCCAGGTTAAGAGGATGTTGCTTGATATGGACACCTATCTTCCTGAGGATATACTGGTGAAGATGGACAGGGCATCCATGAAATATTCTCTGGAAAACAGATGCCCTATAATGGATACTGAGGTAATGGAGTATTCCTTCAGAATTCCTCAGAGATTCAAATATTGCAAGAAGGACAAGAAGCATATCCTTAAGGATATCGCTTATGACTATATTCCAAGGGAAATGCTTGAACGTCCCAAAACAGGCTTCGGCGTTCCAATGGACACGTGGCTCAGAGGACCTTTAAAGGAGGCTCTTCTCGATTACAGCAGTTCCTCTTTCCTTAAAAAGCAGGGTGTATTTGACCCTGAGTATGTTTCAAAGTTTATCAGCAACTATGTTGTAAACGGAGATGGAGGTCCCGCTACAGGAGCGAATTATAGTAAGATCGCGTGGTCGTTCTTTATTTTCCAGCAATGGTACAATTATTACATGATTTAAAGGAGACTTAACATGACAAGAGAAGAAATATTTGGCAAGTTAAATGAAGTGTTCAGAGATGTATTTGAGGATGATGACATAACTGTTAGTGATCAGACAACAGCAGATGACATCGATGATTGGGATTCTCTTGAGCACATCAATCTAATTAACGCTATTGAGCAGGAGTTTGGTATCAAGTTCAACATGGGTCAGATCGTTTCAATGAAGAACGTCGGTGAGATGGTGACCATTATAGAGAGCAAGCTTTCATAAGCTTTTTTCAAGGAGCGGTCATGAAAATACATCACGTTGGCTACCTTGCCAAAAATCTCGAGAAGTCAGCTAAGAGATTTATAGAGCTTGGCTATGAGGTTGAGAGACCTTGTAAATACGATCCTATTCGCAAGATAAATATTGAATTTCTGGTAAACGGGGATTACAGGGTTGAGCTTATCCAGCCTATGAGTGAGGAATCGCCCATGTACCCGCTGTTAAAGAGATTCAAGAACACCCCATATCATTTTTGCTATGAGGTCGCAGACCTTGATCTTGCAACAAAAGAGCTTTCAGAAAAAGGTTACACTGTTATCCAGGAGCCTGAGATAGCGCCCTGCATTGATGACAGAAGAGTTGTGTTTATGAATAACATCAGTATGGGGATTATAGAACTTGTCGAAAACTGATAACCAGAAAAAACCGCATATAGCCATGTACATTGGATCCCTGCAAAAGGGCGGTGCAGAGAGGGTCATGAGCAATCTTTGCGACTACTTTTTTGAACAGGGTTATAAGGTTACCCTGGTAACAACTTATCTTGCTGCCAATGAGTACGAGGTTAAGCATGCAGCATGGAAGAGCGTTCCTGCTGGAGCAGAAAATGCCACCCTTGTAGCTGACCTTGATGAGAATCCTGTTTGGGTAGATCTTTCTGGCGGTGAGAAAAATGGTATTCAGAGAGTTTTTTCAGCTCTTCTTAAATCTGAGCAGAAGGACAGACTCACAAATTTCAGATTAAGACATAAAAAGTTAAGGGATATATGGCGCTTGTTACAGCCTGATGTGATCCTTAGCTTTATTGGTAAGAACAATATAATGGCTCTTTCTACAGCCACAAGAGAAGGAATAAAGGTTGTTGTTTCAGTCCGGGCTGATCCCGACTGGGAGTATTCAACAGCGGCTCTTAAGGCCGGAATGCTTTCAAACTTTGGCAAGGCAGCAGGCGTAGTTGTACAGTCAAACGGAGCAAAAGACAAGTTTCCAGGCTTCATTCAAAAGAAATGTACTATCCTTCCAAATTCCATGGATCCTTCTTTTGTAAGAAAACGCTATATAGGTGAGCGTGAAAAGTCGATAGTTATGGTTGCGAGACTTCATGAAAACAAGAACCAGAGTCTTGTTATGGAAGCTTTTAAAGAGGCAACAAAAGACAGATTTAAAGATTATAAGCTTGTATTTTACGGCGATGGCCCGGACAGATTAAAGCTACAGCACAAGGCTACATCCCTGGAGATAGCAGACAGGGTTGAGTTTAAGGGAAATGTAAAACATGTGGCTGAACATATAGAAAAGGCTAAGTTATTCGTCCTTGCATCAGGACATGAGGGAATGCCCAATTCACTTATAGAGGCCATGTCACTGGGACTTGCCTGCATCTCGACAGACTGTCCATGTGGAGGTCCAAGAGATCTTATTGAAGATGGAGTTAATGGCCTTCTGATTCCTGTAGGTGATGTCAAGGCTTTGACAGATGCCATGGTGAAAGTGCTGGAAAGTGATGAGCTTGCTAACCGTCTTGGCGAAGCGGCTACAAAGGTTCAGGAAAGATTTGCACCTGATATTGCTAATGCCATGTGGAAAGAATATTTTGATAAGATAGTAGGACAGTAAAATAGTAAAACCTCGGCGGTCTGCCGAGGTTTTCTTTATGCATATTACTTTACTGTTACTTTGATATGGCTGTTTTTGTTCTTGTAATCAGTAGTTGTTTCAAACTTGTAGGTGGCATTGCCATCAGCATCTTCTGCAATTTTTTCAAAGCCCTGCAGGGTGTAGAAATCTTTTACCATCTTGTTCTTGGCTGTTGGATAGTAGTAGCCGTAGATGGTCTTGATGCCTTTTTCAAGGGCTTTTGCATGAAGGGCATCCATCATTGCAAACTCCATATCTCTTTTTAGAACGCGGCAGCTCATGAGCCACAGGTCAATGTGGAGCTCATCGCCTTTTATGCTACCAGCAATTAGAGAAACTATACCGTTATCGCCAAACTTATCCTTTAAGCGCCCGTAAAGTGTAATGCACTGCGGGTCGCTTGCTGTCTTTTCAATGTCGTCAGGACTGTAGCGCTTAGTAGTTAAGTTGAACTGATTGCTCTTGTTGGTTAGCTGCGCGATCCTTGGGATATAGAGCTTCTCAAAAGGAGATATCTCAGCTTCCATTTCAAGGGAAGTGAGGTACTCGCCGTAATCAGCAAAACTTTCCTCTGCCTGGGTGCGCTTTTTGTTGGCGATATACATCTCGTTTCTTTTTCTGTCATCTTCAGAAACAGCAGTTGCTTCAAAGAATCCCGAATGGTCAAGTATCCTGATATAGTGCTCAGGGCTGTCAATTTCGGGAACTGCAGCTCCCTTTATCTGACCCTCGATGATGGCTCTTTCTGCGGGATTGTCATCCACAAATACCAGTGAGTCAGGAAGGATGTTAAGCTCTTTTGCTATGGACTTAAGGTTCTCGCTCTTTGGTTCCCAGTTGGCTCTTATTGCCACAAAGTCATCGGGCTTAAGGATTCCGTCCGGATGTGAAAGACCTGCCATGGCATTCTCTTCCTCGTTTTTGGAATCGACTGTAAGAAGTACACCGATGTCCTTTTGCATTTTCACATAGCCCTGGAATTCTGAGTATACCTGTCCAAGGTTTGTTTCCTGACCGATCTCGATCCCGTCAACTCCGTCATCACCAACAACTCCGCCCCACAATGTGTTATCAAGGTCAAGGACTAGCCCCTTTTTGTTTTTGCCATATATGGACTTGATAATGTTGGCAACGTTAAAGCTAAGTGAGGGAATTGCAGGGATGCAAAGGGCATACTTGTACATGTGCCAGGTAAGTGGATCTGACCACGCATCAAGGCCGTAGCAGCTTGAAAGGTAGTTTATATCGTTGATAAAAAAGCTGACTGAATCATCAGCTGCTTTCCTTGCAAACTGAGCAAATCTCTCATTTAATCTGTTTATAAATGAAAGTCTTCCATGAATATCAAAGAAATCTCTGTTTCCCATGAGCCTGTAGAAAGGCGCTTCGAAATTGTTCTGGATGATGGGGCAGTGGTAGGTGTCAATAAGCTTTTTCCACATAGTCTCAAAGTGCTCATAGGTCTTATCAAGCTTACTTTCCACAGAGGATGCATCGTTGTCCATGGAGGGATAATCAGTAATATTGCGGTTACTGGTGTGGATAAAGATGATATCTGGAGCAAATTGGGAAAGCTCCTGCCCGAACATGGCATCCTGCCAGTACTGCCCATACTCTGATTCATAAAACTCAGGCTCAATACCATAGTTTAACAAAAATAGCTCCAACACCTTTATTATATCGTGGGTGGTGGAACCTCCAAGAACAGCGATCTTTTTGTGGATGCGGTCACTTCCATCTGATAAAAGAGCCTTCTTAATGCTGCGGGCTTTTTTCATTATGTAGTTACTGTCAAAAGGGTATTCCAGTTCTTTCATTGTTATCTCCGAAATATAGTGTTTTTAGGACCTTTTAAGCTTGTTTCATCATATCACATTTTCATTCAGGTTTGTTTATACCATAGAAAATGATATAATTCATATGAATTGGGCCCGCATTTTGGGGCATGAAAGGGATATTATGTGCGGAATCGCAGGACTTTTGAAGTTTAAGGGTGACTTGCGGGGTAACATTCAGAAGATGAATGAGAGAATGCTCCACAGAGGCCCTGACGACGGTGGCATTTATATAAGTGAAGATTGTCAAGTGGCGCTTGGTCACAGGCGCCTTTCTATTGTGGACCTTTCTAAGAACGGTGCACAGCCGTTTGTGTCAGCATCAGGCAGAAATGTAATGGTGTATAACGGCGAGATTTACAATGCTGCAGAGCTAAAAAAAGATCTTGAAAAAGAGATCTCTTTTCGCAGCAGTTCCGACACTGAAGTTCTAGTTGAAGCAATTGAGAAGTATGGAATAGATGTTGCTCTTGATAAGATCAAGGGAATGTTTGGGGTTGCTATTTATGATAAAGAGAAAAGAACAGTTACCCTTGCTCGGGACAGGATCGGCGAGAAACCTTTATACTACGGAATAGTAAACGGAGCTTTTGTATTTGCATCTGACATAGGCTGCATCAGGGTGCTTGACGGCTTTGATAATGGCATAAATACTGATGTGCTGGATATATACTTTGAGGATGGCTATATTCCATCCCCATATTCAATCTACAATGACATCTACAAATTAGAACCCGGTAAATACCTTACTGTTAATGTTGACAGCCTGGAGACAGCGCAGACCACATACTATTCTCTAAGGGATGTTGCTTACAGAGGACAGCATGACAAGTTCAAGGGGGGCTTTGAGGAAGCTTCACTTGAGCTTGAAAGGCTCCTTACTGAGTCAATAAAAGGTCAGATGGTGGCAGATGTTCCTCTTGGAGCATTCCTTTCTGCGGGAATTGACAGCTCCACTATCGTATCCCTCATGCAGAAGATAGCTCCTGGCAAGGTCCGTACCTTCACTATCGGTATGGATGACGACAGGTACAATGAGGCTGTTTATGCAAAAGAGATTGCCAGGCACCTTGGGACTGACCACACGGAGCTGTATATCACAGAGGATGATGCTAAGGCGGTGATCCCGAAACTTCCGTTTATGTTTGGCGAGCCCTTTGCGGATTCATCCCAGATCCCCACATATCTGGTAAGCAAAATGACAAGAGATCATGTCACTGTATCTCTTTCAGGTGACGGCGGAGATGAGCTCTTTTGCGGATATAATTCCTACAGATCTGTCAGCAGAGTATGGAATAAGATAAGTAAGATTCCTTATCCCATCAGGAAAGCCATAAGCAGCGCCCAGCTATTATCTATTGGAAGTGATATAACTGGAGATCCTCAAAAAGAGGTAAAGTATCTTAAGGCAAAATATATGGGAGCAGGATCTCCCTATGAACTTCACAAGTTTGAACATGAGACGGATCCGTTGATCAAAAAGATCGCGATTAAAGACGGTGCTGCCAGATATAAGTGCATGGATATTCCAAAGGATTTTCTTGGAGAGGTCAACCACGAGGCCATGCTCATGGATATGCTATTATATCATCCGGAAGATATTCTTGTTAAAGTGGACAGAACAGCCATGGCGGTATCTCTAGAGACCAGGGTTCCAATGCTTGATAAAGATGTTGTGGACTTTGCTTTTAGTCTTCCCATCAACTATCTAAGGGATGACAAGACTGGCAAAAAGATACTCAGAGATGTATTATACCGTTATGTGCCCAGAGAAATGATGGAACGCCCAAAGAAAGGGTTTTCTATTCCAATAAGCAAATGGCTCCTTGACAGCGACTTAAGGCAGTGGGCTGAGGGGCTTTTAGATAGAGACAAGATAAGGCAGCAGGGTATTCTTGATGCCGATGTTGTTCATAAGATATGGACAGACTTTACTACAAGGGGAATCTACAGAGTGCAGATATGGTACATTCTGATGTTCCAACAGTGGTATGAGG
>JAEEGL016395626.1_pt1 | contig 12986 bp, 12 predicted proteins | sample 9134231 | NCBI WGS metagenome assembly JAEEGL01 (sample SAMN16246548, study PRJNA631951) | gut metagenome | biome: gut microbiome; feature: rumen; material: fiber-attached | host: Bos | place: Iran: Karaj | collected 2018-10 | reverse complement strand
TTCTTATTTAATACTAAATAAATACCTAGTAAAGAATGATCACACCCAATATCTAAAACCACATCATTTTCTTTTATAAAAGCGCTTATGGTTTGTAAGCGCTTGTTTAGTATTCTTTTCATTAATCAGTTAAAAAATCCTTTAATCTTCTTGAACGAGAAGGATGACGTAATTTACGAAGAGCTTTTGCTTCTATTTGACGAATACGCTCTCTTGTAACATTAAATACTTGTCCAACCTCTTCAAGTGTACGACATTGTCCATCATCAAGACCAAATCTAAGTCTTAATACTTTTTCTTCTCTTTCTGTTAAAGTAAGAAGTACACCAGATAATTCTTCTTTAAGCATCTCAATTGTGGCATATTCTTCTGGAGACATCGTTCTTTCATCTTTAATGAAATCTCCCAAATGAGAATCATCCTCTTCACCAATAGGTGTTTCAAGTGATACTGGGTCTTGACTTATTTTATATACTTCACGAACTTTTTCAACTGATATACCAATTTTCTTAGCTAATTCTTCATCAGTTGGCTCACGGTTTAATTCTTGAGTTAATTGACGTTGTACACGAGCAAGTTTATTTATGGTTTCTACCATATGAACTGGTATTCTTATAGTTCTTGCTTGATCGGCAATTGCACGAGTAATAGCCTGTCTTATCCACCAAGTTGCATATGTAGAAAATTTATATCCTTTACTTGGATCAAATTTATCAACAGCTTTCATTAGACCAATATTACCTTCTTGAATTAAATCAAGAAAAAGCATTCCACGTCCAACATAACGTTTTGCAATACTAACAACTAAACGAAGGTTAGATTCAGCTAGCATATTCTTAGCATACTCATCACCTTGTTCTGCAAGTTTTGCATATTCAAATTCTTCATCACTAGACAACAGATTAATACGACCAATTTCCTTTAAATACATTCTAACTGGGTCACTAATCTTAACATCTTTAGAATTAGATAACTCTTCGAGAATCTTATCTGGAGATTCTGGATCTTCATCACCTTCATCTCCTAATCCTTCTTCAGATACTACCTCAATATGATTATCTAAAAATGCATTATATAAATCATCTAGAGTATCAGAATCAAGATCAAGGCCTTTTAATTCATCAGCAATTTGTTCATAGGTAACATAACCTTTTTCTTTACCTAATTTAATTAAAGACTCTTTTCTATCTTCGATAGATTTAACTTCATTTACCATGTTTTTCCTTCTTTCGTCTTAAGTTCTAAAATCTTATCCATTAATTCCATTTGTCTTGCAATATCAACTTCTTCTTTTATTTCTTTCTCTAATTTCTTTATTTCAAGAGCTATATTATAGTTTTTAATTGCTACCAAACATTCATTAACTTGACTATCATTAATTTCATTAGGATAATCATTTGATAAAGATTTTTTTACTACATCTTGTAAACTAACGAGTTCTTTTTGATTTAAATATGTATAGAAATCTGCTTCATTAACACTACCATATTTATTATAGTAAGCTATTATTTCATTTAAGATAATTCGAATATCTTTATTTGGAATATAGACATTACTATTATCAATCAAAGTTATGGCACTTGGATAATTAAGTGCATAATAAATAAGAGCTTCCATGGCTTTATTATAACCATCTTTTTTATCCTTTTTGATAACCTTTATTTCTTCTTTTTTATTACCCTTTTCTTTATCCTTTATTTCCAACAACTTTTTTTCCAAGGTATTATACCATATATCTGTATCCTTTGCAAGATTTTTTAGCATGATTTCACATTTTATTTCATCTGGTTCTTTAGCTATTTCTAAAAGCACTTTATTAACATAGATACTTTTATCATCAACATTATTTAAGTTATATGTTTTTTTCATAGCTTTTATCTTATATTCATTGTATGGTATGGCATTATCAATTAAGTTTTTAAATGCATCTTCACCATACTTAATAATATAATCATCAGGGTCTAACTTATCCGAAAGTGGTATTACAAAGACATTACAACCTAACTTAGTGAACTCTTCACCACTAGTTAATGTCGCTTTAAAACCCGCATCATCACCATCATAACAAAGATATACGGTACTACTTAGTTTCTTTATTAAAGAAGCTTGTTCATGAGTAAGGGCAGTTCCCATTGTAGCAATTGCATTTCGAACTCCAATAGTATAAGCTCTAATTACTGCCATGAAACCTTCCATGACAATAACATATTTTTTCTTTCTAATTTCATCTTTAGCTCGATGATAATTAAATAGATTCTCTCCCTTTTTAAAGATTGGTGTTTCCTTAGTATTTTGATATTTATTTAAATCACTATTATCATAAATTCTACCAGAAAAACCTACTACTTTACCATCTTTATTATGAAGAGGAAAAATAACTCGATTAATAAAACTATCATGATTAGTATTAGATAAATCAATTAAGTTTAATTCTTCCAAACTATTTCCTTTATCTAAAAGTAATTTAGTTAAGCTATCATGTTTATTTAATGATAAACCTATTTCAAATTCTTTAATTGTTTCTTTATCTAATTTACGTTTTTCTAAATAATCTCGAGCGCTTGCTCCTTCACGACTTAATAAGTTATTTTGGAAATACTTATTAGCAATATCCATTATTTCATAATATTTAGTGTTTTTATTAGATTCAGTTTTAATGGTTATTCCCATATCCATACCAATAGATTTAGCTAAATTATTAATGGCTTCAGGAAAACTAATATGTTCATAATTCATAACAAAGTTAAAAACATTACCACTTTCACCACAAACAAAACACTTGTATATTTGCTTTTCTGTTGATACTGATAAACTAGGATTATGATCATCATGAAAAGGACATATACCAAAATAGTTACGTCCTTTTTTAGTAAGAGGAATATAGGAACTAATAACATCAACAATATTTAACTTATTACGAAGTTCTGTAATCTTATCTTGATCCATATACACCTCCTAAATAATTATATACATATTGTACCACAATTATTTAAAAAATAAATAAATTATTGATAATAATTAATATTTGTGTTATTATGTAGATGTAAGAAAAACTTACAAAAAAAGAGGAACATTCGATTTGCAAGCGAATGTCAGCCTCTATATAAGGGTTGACACTCAGATTACTGAGTGTCTATTTTTTTATTACAAGTACCAATAAGGTAGATAGTAACAAAATTATGGCAAGGAGATTTAAAAATTTAATAATAAAATTTTTAGTCTTCATCTTATCTACCTCCTTTCTATAGGAAAGAGGCTGACACTCTCATCAAATGTTCCTGATTCAATATTATTACTTAGAAAAACAATTGTCAATGAATATAGATGAACTTTAATATATATTATTTTGTGGACACTATATTAAAACAATGAACTACTTGTCTAAAACAAAAAAAAATAGTATAATTATAAAGTTAATAGTTCTTAAAAAAGAAAGGAGAAAAATGAAAGAAAAAACAAAGTTTATTATTCTTGGTGGCTTAGGTGAAATTGGAAAAAACATGTATGCAGTTATGCATGATGATGAAATAATTATTATTGATGCCGGTATTTCTTTTGCAGATATGACTACATTTGGTGTTGATTATTTAGTACCAGATTATAGTTTTCTTAAAGAAAATGAAAGTAAAATAAAAGCATTATTTATTACCCATGGTCATGAAGACCATATTGGTGGTATACCATTTTTATTATCAGTAGTTAATATTCCATGTATATATGCACCTAATCAAGCCAGTGAATTAATAAAATTAAAATTACTTGATAAAAATATTCGTTATGATAATGTATTTACTTATAAATCAGATGATGTTATAAAATTTAAATATTTTGAGGTAGACTTTTTCTTAACTACCCACTCTATTCCAGATTCACATGGAATAAGAGTTAAAACGCCAAATGGTACATTGGTTACCACAGGAGACTTTAAATTTGATTTAACTCCAATTGGTCCAATGGCTGACTTACATAAAATGGCAAGAATTGGTGAAGAAGGCGTTGATTTACTTATTAGTGACTCTACTAATGCACTTAATGAGGGAGTTAGTAATAGTGAATCTAAAGTTGATGATGTAATAAATGATATATTTGCTAAACACAAAATAGAAAGAATTATTATTGCCACATTTGCTTCAAATATTTATCGATTAAAACATATTGTTGAGACTTGTTATAAATATAAAAGAAAAATATGTATCTTTGGTCGAAGTATGGAGAATAATATTGATATATCAATTAAAGGTGGTTATATTAATCACAAGGAATTATTCATAAGTCCAGATGAAGCTAATAGTTTAAATCCTAATGAAGTATGTATACTATGTACTGGTTCACAAGGAGAACCACTTGCTGCTTTATCAAGAATTGCAGATAATGAACATAAATCAATTAAACTTCGACCAGATGATGTTGTAATTTTCTCATCAAGTCCTATTCCTGGTAATGCAATGAGTATTGGAAGAACAATTAATAAACTATATTTAAAAGGTGTAAAAGTATATACCAATTCTGACACATCTGATATTCATACATCAGGACATGCTAATATCGAAGAATTAAAATTAATGATTCGCTTAATTAAACCAAAGTATATGTTACCTTTTCATGGTGAATATAGAATGCTAAAAAATCATGCAGATATTAGTAATATGTGTGGAGTTCCAGAAGAAAATGCATTTATCTTAGATAATGGTGATACACTAATACTTGATAATCATACAATTACTGTTGGAGAAAAAATAAAACAAGAAGAAGTATTTGTTGATGGAAATAGTGCATCTGAAATTGCAACACAAGTAATAAGAGATAGAAAAATAATGGCTGGTGATGGTATTTTAGTTATTATTGCCAATATTGATATGAAAAATAAAAAGTTGTTAATAAAACCAACAATAACCACAAGAGGTTTTATCCAGGTTAATAAGAATGAAGAACTATTAAAGCTAATTGAAGTAAAATGCAGTGTATTAATCATGGAAAAACTAAAGGAGCCAAGTGTTACATTCACTGATATCAAAGGTGCACTTGCTTTACAAATTGGGGCTTATATCAATGAATTAACTGGACGTCACCCAATAATATTACCAATTATTTTAGATATTAAAAGATAATGGAAATCCATTATCTTTTTTTTATATTAAATCCACGATATGATTTCAATATACCATTATCATTTTTATATATAGCGATTGGTACATTATTTTTAATAAACATTATCATATCTTCATGATAAATATTATCTATTTTAACTCCATTACTGATCTTTTTATATAAAGTATCATCTAATTCAATCTTTTTTATTTTTAAGGCATCAACTATTGGAATAATAGTTAGATTATCAATAGTTGAAACATCTTTTAGACTATAGTCTCCTACTCTTGTTCTTTCTAGTTCTTCCATTGTCATTGGAATATTTAGTTTTTCACCAATATCATTAATTAAACTTCTTATATATGTTCCACTTGATACCTCTACTTTAAATGTAAAAGAATCATTATTAAAATCTAGTAAAGAAATATCACTTATTTTAACTAAATGTTTGGGTAAAGTAACTTTTTCATTATTTCTGGCATATTCATATAACTTTTTACCATTTACTTTAACACTTGAATATATTGGAACAGTTTGTTCATACTCTCCTTTAAAAGACTCAAGTACTTTGATTAACTTATCTTTATCAACACTTACTTCTTTTTCTTCTAATACTTTACCAGTAATATCATAAGTATCAGTTTTAATACCTAATTTAACTTTAGCTACATATTCTTTATCATGATGAGTTAATAATTCTACTAACTTCACCCCTTCATTAACACATAGTACCATTAAACCCGTAGCAATTGGATCTAGTGTTCCCGTATGCCCGATTTTATTAGTATTTAATTTTTTACATACCATGTTAACTAAATCTCTTGATGTCATTCCTTTTTCTTTATTTATTAATATTATTCCATCCATATTTCACCAAAAAAAATAGCCGAAGCTATTCATTATAATATTTATTCCAACAACGAAGATAACTAGTTGAATTAGTATTAACTGCACCTGTTGGATCCTCTGTAATAGGCTCTATTTGAAGTAAAATAAAGTTAACTATTGCTGGTACCATAAATACAATTAATGCATATATAACACGTTTAACTATTTTACTAAATGCATCTTTTTTAGCTTTTTCATCTACTTGTCCAGCTACTACTTTAATTAAATCCCAAATTACTAAAAGAATTAATAAAACAGGAATTGCCCAACGTAATATTATAACAATCTGAGCAATAGGTCCTAATATAAATTTTGCATCATCACATAATTGATCAGTCATAATTCCTCCTAAGCATTTTTCCAACAACTACTTAAACTTGCATCTCCTGGATCTTGCATATCTACTCCTGTACTACGATCAACTATCCAAGTGAAGAAATTTAAAAACGTTGGAATTAAAAAGACAATCAAAGCGGCTATTGCCCTAGTCATTATTTTCTTCTGACCATCTTTATCATCGGGATTTATTACTTTTTTAGTTATATCTACTGTCGTCATAATTATTAAACCAATTGGAACAACTATTCTTATTACCCCAATTAATATTTTTACCATATGTAATACTGGTTGAATACTGTGTTCTCCAGAACACCATCCAGCAAAATCTATTAAAAAATTCATAATATCACCTACATCTAATATTTTACACTAATTTAATAAAATAGTAAATCATTATTTTTTTGTAATTGTAATAATAAAAAATAGAGTTAATAAACTCTATTTAAATATCAAATGTTTCTTTTTCTTCTTTTCTTCTTTTGGTGTTTTAATCATATCAATTAATCGATATTTTTCATTGAAGAAATTAAATAATATCTTAATAGCTCCAATAACTGGTGTAGCAATTATCATACCAACTATACCGAAATAATGTTGGAAGATTAGTAAACCAATAACTATAGTAATTGGATGAATATCCGTTGCTTTACCAACAATAATTGGATTAATAATATTTCCTTCGATTATTTGAACTAAAAGAATAGTTATTAAAGTAATAATTCCACACATTGGATTAATTGAGAAAGCCACTATAATTGTTGGGATACCACCAATATATGGTCCAAAATAAGGAATAATATTAGTTATACCACAGAATATTGCAAATAGTAGCGGACTACTAATACCACTTATAATAAGTCCAACAAAAGTAAAGAACGTAACTATTAATGATGTAAATAATGTTCCACTAACATAACCTCTTGCCATGTTATTTAATTCATGTATTAGTCTTTCTACTTCTTCTTTATGTTTTTTTGGAATAACACTCTTGATACGATTTTGTATTTTATCAAAATCTAATGAGAAATATAATCCAATAATTAAACCTAATAGTACAGTTGCACTACTTGATAAAATAGATGTAACAGTATTTATAATATTAGATAAAGAATTAGTAGTGAAACTAGAAGCAAATTTCTCTAATTGAACAAAAATATTATTTTGGATTGTATTAATGTCAATTTCACTATCTTTAAATTTACTAAATAAATTCGTAATAAAGTTTTTAATATCACTAACAAACGAAGGTACTTGTCCAATTAATTCACGTAACTGTGAAATAAACTCTGGAACAACTAAAACAAGAAGTAAAATTAATACCATGACAAATAACGCATAAACAATAAATGTTGAAGCTTTTCGTGATATCTTTTTTCTTTCAAAAGATTTTATCATAGGTTCTACTAACCAAGCAAAACCAAATCCAATAAATAGTGGCATTGAAATAGAAAGAATTGTACCAAGAATATTTAATATTTGAGTTTTCTCTAAAAAGATAAAACCAAAGATAACAATACCACATACCGATAATATTAATAATAGTTTTAATATTACTCTAGCAGTTTGAATTAAGGCATTCAAATTTTTATAATCAATCTTATCATTTTTGTTTTTTTCATTCATAAACTTACCTTCCTATAATTTATTATAACACGAATTATCAAGATTACTACTATTTTTTTATTTAATTAGCATCGCATCGCCAAAGGAAAAGAAACGATATTTTTCGCTAACTGCTATCTTATAAGCATTTAATATATTATCTCTTCCAGCTAAAGCTGATACAAGCATCACTAAAGTACTTTTTGGTAAATGAAAATTAGTTATTAATGCATCAACAGCCTTAAATTTATACCCAGGATAAATAAAGATATTTGTATCTCCTACCATTGGATGAAATTCATTACTATTTTGCATAACTGTTTCAAGAGTTCGAACACTTGTGGTACCAACAGCTACTATTTTCTTTCCAGATTTTCTTACTTCATTTAATATATCTGCCGCTTCTTTACTAACAATAAAATGTTCACTATGCATAACATGCTTTTTAACATCTTCTACCATAACTGGTCTAAATGTACCTAGTCCAACATGAAGAGTAACGTGAACTATTTTTATACCTTTCTTTTCTATTTTATCTAATAACTCATTAGTAAAATGAAGGCCAGCAGTAGGAGCTGCAGCACTTCCATAATCTTTTGCATAAACTGTTTGATACATACTTTGATTATCTAATTTTTCATGAATATAAGGAGTAAGTGGCATTGTACCAAGACGTTCTAATATTTCCATAAGTATTCCATCATAAATTAAATTTACAATCGTAATACCTTCATCTTTTATTTCCGTAACTTTAGCTTTTAATATACCATTACCAAAAGAAATAATAGTTCCAATTTTAAGACGTTTTTGTGGCTTTGCCAAACATTCCCAAGTATCACCAATTTCTTTTAAAAGTAATAATTCTATTACTGCACCAGTATCCATTTTTTCACCAATAATTCTAGCTGGTATTACTTTTGTATCATTTATAACTAGGGCATCACCTTTATTTAAATAATCAATAACATCATAAAACTTTTTATGTTCAACTGCCCCAGTTTCTTTATCTAACACCAATAGTCTTGATTCATCTCGTTTTTCTAATGGCGTTTGAGCAATTAATTCTTTAGGTAAATCATAATCAAAATCATCTGTTTTCATATATCCCTCTTTTTCTTTCTTATTATATCAAAGAATATATAAAAAAGATAGATTTAAAATAATCTATCTTGAAATGTTACGCCTAAGTGTTCATACGCTTTTTTTGTAACTACTCTACCTCTTGCTGTTCTTTTAATAAATCCATTTTGAAGTAGATATGGTTCAATAACATCTTCAATGGTACTAATTTCTTCACCGATACTAGAGGCAATCGTTTCTACCCCCACAGGACCACCATTAAATTTTTCAATAATGGCAAGTAGGAATTGATGATCTACTTCATCGAGACCAACTTTATCTACCTTAAGTCTTGATAAAGCTTTATCAGTTATTTTATCATCTATTTCTTCTAATCCATCAACAAGTGCAAAATCACGAACACGTTTAAATAAACGATTAGCAATACGTGGTGTTCCCCTACTTCTTTTAGCAAGTGAAACTGCTGCTTCATGACTTATTGGCATCTTAAGTACTCGACTAGTTCTTTCAACAATTAAACGAAGTTCATCTTCATCATAGTATTTAAGTTTACATGTAATACCAAATCTATCTCGAAGTGGACTAGTTAAATCACCTGCTCTTGTGGTTGCTCCTACTAAAGTAAATGGAGGTAAATCTATTTTTATACTTCTTGTGTTATTATCTGTTCCAACCACAATATCTAAAGTAAAATCTTCCATAGCTGGATATAGTATTTCTTCAATAAATCTTGGCATACGATGTATTTCATCAATAAACAACACATCACCTGGTTCAAGGGTTGATAAAATGGCTGCTAAATCACCTGACTTTTCGATTGAAGGACCACTTGCTGTTTTTAAATTAGTTCCAAGTTCATTAGCAATAATATTAGCAAGTGTGGTTTTACCAAGTCCGGGTGGACCATATAAAAGTACATGATCAAGTGGTTCATTACGTAGTTTAGCGGCTTCGATAAAGACACGAATATTTTCTTTAACTTCCGTTTGACCAATATATTCATCTAGTCGTTCTGGCCTAATACTATTATCGATATCTTCTTTTTGTAAATTACTATCTAGTATATCATCTTCCATATATTACCTCCTTTTATTTATTATTAAATCTAAGTAAATATCCATCTAAATCCTGAATTAAAAATTCTCTATCATAATATATTTTACCATTAACTTCATATTCATGTGTTTCAAGTCCAAGAAAGATAGGAATATTTTTTTCTAAAACATTTTGATACATTTTATCAATATCACTTACATCCATTGATAGATTAATTCCTCTACCAAATGGATATTCTAATTTACCAGTATTCCAATGATTATTAATCTCCTCAATCATTATTTGATTATCTTCAAGTTCTAAAAAACAAAATTTATCTTCACATCTTTCATATTTTATTTTAAAACCAAGTTTTAAATAAAAATCCTTACTTTTGTTAATATCAGAAACTGATAATTCTGGAATTAAACTATTAAACCTCATATTATCTACCTACTAATAATCTTAAAGCTTCTTTTATTTGATCTTCTAATTTATTTTCTGTATTAACTTTAGGTAAAATCATTTTAATATCTTTATCTTTATAACCAAGTCCTTTTAATGCTTCCATTAATTCATCTGTTGCATCAAGTGCAACAACTTCCCCAGTTAACTCTAATTTACCTTTCAAGTCAAGTATCATTTGACGAGCAAGTTTATCTCCAATTTTTGGAAACTTTTTAAGATATAAAATATTTTCACGATTAATTGCATCAGATATACCTGATATACTACCCATAGCAATTATGGGTAAAGCCATCTTTGGTCCTAATCCTTTAACATCAATTAGCTTTAAAAATAATTCTTTCTCTTCATATTTTTTAAAACCATATAAGCTCATTTCATCTTCACGGATATATTGATAAACATAAACTTTATAATCTTTTCCTTCTTCAAAAGCAAAAGGATTTGGGGTATATATTTCATAACCAATACCATTATTATCTAATACAATGCTAGTACTCTTAATTTCATCAACAATACCTTTTATATAATTATACATAATTTCACCTACTCAAAATCTTTTAATACATCCTCTAGTTCTTCTAATTTACCACTATCTTTTTCAAAGTTTTTATCAAACCATTCTGGTAAATTAGTGTTATCAAGTTTTTCTTTAACTTTAGGAACACTCTTACTTACTTTTTTATGTTCTTTACGACATATTTCCATCGCTTCTTTAACAGTTTCAATATTAAGTCTTTTCCATTGGCCAGCAATGGCTTCGACAAACTCTTTATTTAGTTTTTTATTATTTATTCTTAAAACATAATCAATTAATACATTAACTACTCCAGGAGATAATTTTTGTTCAATCATTAAATTTTCGATTATTTTTTTATCACGAGATGTTGGCTCTGCATTATTGTAACTACTTTTCAAGAACTCATATGGGCTAACATTTTCAAAAGTATAGATCATTTTAGCTAAATTAGAAGTATTACCAACTGGTTCTTTTAAATATTCTGGTTGTCTATTATATATAACTGTAGGAAGTTTACCGTTATTTTCAAATTGATAAAAATTACGACAATTATTTTTTAATTCTTCTTTATCAATCATTCCACGTTCATTTATCGAATTTCTTACTAAACCCTGCATATTTAAATTATCAATTTTATAAATATATGCAAGATTAATAATCAAATCAACAGTATCTTTATTAAAACACTTTGGACTAATCATTCTACTTGGAATACTAGTCATAATTAAATTAATATCAATATTACTATCTATTTCTATTTTTCTTGTTTTTTCATCAATAATATCATCATTATTAAAAGCATATCCATTTACACTAGTAAATACTTTATCAAAACTTGATGTAATATCCATATAATCTTTCGTAATTATTTTTTTAGATTGATATTTACTAACTAAATTATCATATTCCGCTTTACCTAGGTTATTATATAAAACCACATTTAATATTGGATGATTTAAAAACTCTGAGGCAGTAAGTGGTGCATATAAAACATAAATATAATTATTTATTGTATCTTCACGATAAAATGTTTTTAATAAACCTACAGCTTCTAGTTTCTTTCTTGCTTTAACAATCTCATCTAAATTAACTCCCATTAAACCTAATAAATGCTGATGTGATAAAGTTTCACTTTCAATTAAATCACTATTTAAATCATTAGTAAGAGTTAAATATAAATTAATTGCTAGTACACCAATAATTGGTTGATAAAGTGATACAATAATATCTTTTTCTCTATTTTCAATAAAAGCCCGATTAAATACTTTATAAGTATCAGCTGGTAGTATACTTTTCACTTTATCACCATCCTCTACCTAATTATAACAAAATAAATAGAAATAATCTATTCTTTGACGTCATTTTTAAACTATTTCATATGTAACAACTTGAATTCTTGAATCACTTGAATACTTAATTAAATACTTATCATTTTCTTTGCAAACAATTAACCCGATTGTTTTGGTTTGATTAATACTTTTTAAATGACTATTAATATAATTCATGTAAACTTCGATTTGCCCAATATCTTGCTTAGTTATTTTTCTTATTTTTAATTCAACAACTACATAACAATTAAATAATATATTAAAAAGCAACATATCAATGTAATTATAATTATTACCAATTTTTATTTTATATTCATTTCCAATATAACTAAAACCATTACCAAGTTCTTTAAGAAAATTATCTAAATCGTTCATAATTATTTCTTTTAATACATATTCAGATATTTTATTATATTCATGTTTTTTATTTAAAACAATAGGATCTTTGACAAAATCAGTTACTTCTATATTATCGTTATTAATCAGTTTTCTGATTGTTCGATTAGGTAATCTTTGATATTCATGATTTTTTATTTTTTCACGGAGCTGATTTCTACTTAAATTTTGATTAATTGATATAGTTATATAATAGTATATTTCTTCATAGTTTTTAATTGATAATAATTCTTGATAATGACTCC
>JAEEGL015779174.1_pt1 | contig 12986 bp, 7 predicted proteins | sample 9134231 | NCBI WGS metagenome assembly JAEEGL01 (sample SAMN16246548, study PRJNA631951) | gut metagenome | biome: gut microbiome; feature: rumen; material: fiber-attached | host: Bos | place: Iran: Karaj | collected 2018-10 | reverse complement strand
GTCCTTTGATCCTGCATATTTCTTCGCATGGAGAGTATAGCGGTGATGTTAAAACAACAGAGGATGAAGCGATGGATTACAGCATCCTGGCTCTGAGTGGTGCAAACAAAGGTTCCACAGACATGGAGAATGATGGTATTATTACAGCCACAGATGTATCGCAGATGAACCTACGCAACTGTGGACTTGCAGTTCTCTCTGCTTGTAAAACAGCTCTTGGTGGACAAGGTGCAGATGGCATCTTCGGTCTTCAAAGGGGATTCAAGAACGCAGGTGTACACAGCCTCTTGATGAGCCTGAAACCGGTATATGATGAGAGCACAGCTAAGCTGATGGTGGCGTTCTATCAAGGTATTGCTTCTGGCAAATCCAAACGGCAGTCCTTGCTTGATGCCCAAAAGGCAGTTAAGGACCAAGGTTATAAAGATGGAAAATATTGGGCTCCGTTCATACTGCTGGATGGATTAGGCGATTTGTTTCAAAAGAATTAATCGGAAATGAGATTATGAATCAAGGAAAGGAATACTACGCATTTATAAGCTACAAGCGGGAGGACAAAAAGGAAGCCAAGCGATTGCAACACGCCTTGGAGTACTATCGTCTGCCTAATCATTTACGGCAGGATAATCCTGAGTTGCCGGAGTTTGTACGGCCTGTATTCCGTGATATGACAGACCTTGAAGTAGGAGAGCTGTCTGCGCAAATACATAGAGGGTTGGAGCAATCGCACTTCCTCATCGTGGTGTGTTCTCCACGTGCTGCTTTGTCCAAATGGGTGAACGATGAGGTGAAGTATTTCATTTCTCTTGGCAAACAAGATAAGATAATACCTTATATCATCGAAGGCGTTCCGCATGCCAGCAATCCCGATGAAGAATGCTATCCACCTGCATTACTTAACTTATCCAAAGAAAAAGAGTTGCTTGGTGCGAACATTAATGAGGTTGGAAAGGACTCTGCCACTATTCGTGTCGTTTCGCGTATGTTCAATATTCGTTTTGACACGCTTTATCAGCGGTATGAAAGAGAACAGAGACGGAAAAGATGGATGTGGATAGGCGGTTCAATCCTTATTGCTTTGTTAGGACTCTCTATCGGTGGCTATTTCTTCCAGTTAAACAGAGAAATCAAAGAAAAATCACAATATATAGAAAGGCAGAATGAACGGTTACAGCAGGACTCTATAACAATGGCCTACCATCTGTTGCAGATTTCTGCTCAAAATGATAGTATTGCTTCGCAGAACTATCTTATATCAAGTCAACGAGATAGTATAGAACATTCTATTCAACAGCTTCAATTGTCAAATAGGCTTTTGGCAGAGGAAAGGGATAATGTTAGAAACGCCAACTATTCTATGCAGGTTAACTTATCCCGGGTACTTGCCGAAAAATCATTAGCCTTAGTAGATGAAGGAGATTCGTATCTTGCAAGAAAGATTGTATTACATGCTTTGCCGCCAAATCTTCCATATACACCTGAGGCGGAATTCGCTTTGCGAAAATCACTTATATTTAATAGTTTAACCTTGAGAGGTCATTCTGATGATGTAAATGATTTGTGTATATCTCCTGATGGAAACTCCGTCGTTTCTGCTTCAAATGACAAAACCATCAAAATATGGGATTTGAATAATGGAAATTTGTTAAAAACACTTGAGGGGCATAGTAGTTGTATTACATCCGTCTCGTTCAGTCCAAATGGAAAGGAAATAGTATCATCTTCTTGGGATAAAACTATTAAAATTTGGGATGTAGAAACGGGAGAAAACATCAAAACTATTGCAAAAGATACATCCTTTGTTAACTCTGTTGCATATAGTCCTAATGGAAAATTCCTCCTCTCTGTTTCTGATGATTATAAAACAAGAATATGGGATAGCCAAACAGGGAATTTGTACTCTGTAATAAATGGGCGTATTGCAAAAGTGTGTTCATCATCGTTTAGTCCTGATAGTAGGAAGGTTCTTTGCGCAACAAAAGATACAATAAAAATTTATGATATTAAATTGAAGAAAGTAACCCAAAAAATAGTTGGACACAAAATGGCAGTCCAATCTGCCGTATTTAGTCCAGACGGCAAACAAATTCTTTCATCTTCATTTGAAGATAAAATTGCCATATGGGATGTTGGTAAGTTAAGAAAAATAAAAGAATATGACGCTTTCGTATGTTATCCAAACTGTTCTGCCCCTGCTGTATTTAGTAATGATGGAAGAATGTTTGCATATTCAAACAAAAATGAAATTGTAGTCAGAGATACTAAATCTGGGAATATAATTAGAACACACATGTCACATAAAGATAAAGTAACATCTCTTATGTTTAGCCCAGATGGAGAAAGAATTGTGTCAGCATCTTTTGACCATACTGTTAAAATGTGGAATGTTAAAGGAGATACCCCAGTATTATATACTTGGAAAGCACATAAAAGTTTGATCAACTCTATGTCAATAAGTCGTAATGGCACATTACTAGCCTCCACATCAAATGACAAGACTGTAATAATTTGGGATATTTCCACAAGGAAAGCTAAAACAATAATATCCAAGCACAAAGACTGGACTAGAGAAGTCGCATTTGCCCCAAACAACAAAAATATTATTTCAACGTCTGATGATCATACATTAAAGATGTTTGATATAGAAAAGAACGAAGAAATATATTCTTGGGATGCGAAAGATGCATGGTTCGAATCTGCAACATTTAGTCCAAGCGGGAAGAGAATTATTGCAACTACATCCGATAGTATCTTAAAAATATATGATGTGTTGAGTGGAGAAGAGATAGAATCTCTTCCTGGATATTATTTTAATTCCATAGAATATAGTCCAAATGAAAAACTTCTTGTAACTCCAATGTTAGATTTTTCGGTTAATGTCTGGAATGTAAAAGAAAAAAAAGTGTTAAATAAATTAACGGGACATACAGGATATGTTTATTCGGCAAAATTTAGTCCCGATGGAAATATTATTGCTACACATTCTTATGATAAGACAATTAAACTATGGGATACAAAGACGGGTAGAATTCTGAAAACATTAAGAGGGCATAGAGGAGCTGTTTTTTCATTGGCTTTTGACCATGGTGGAAATAGAATAGTCTCCGGTGACAATGATGGGGTTATTAAAATCTGGGATGTAAGAACAGGTTCTCTTTTACAAGAATATATGGTTCATTCTGGAGCTATTTCATCAGTATACTTTACAAAAGATGATGAAAGTATCATTTCAGCGTCATGGGATCTTACAATTAAGGTAATTAGTTGTCCAAAATTAAAAACGCTACAAGATAACATCCGTAATCAATTTAAGGATTGCCTACTGACGCCAGAAGAGAAACGGAAGTATTATCTTGAATAAACTCATAGAGTTATGATCTCATCATACTTCATAGGCGAGCAGCCCTGCAAGAACTTTGAAGCAATTATCGTTCCCGAAAAGAATGACAGACTGTTCAATTATACAAGTAAAGGAGACAAATCAATTTGGCTTCTTGCAGTCTGTGTATTATAATACGGTAACCAAAGCATAATCTGACAATAAGAATAGCATCAAAGTGTTTATTCAATATGACAAACGAACAATTAGAAAGACTCTGTAAAAAGAAGGAGCAGGAACTGCTCAACAAGTATTTTGGCAATCTTGTGAAGGAGGCTGCCATAGAACGTCCAGAAATTATTGGCGAGTACACGAAAGACCTTCCATTAAAGATTGAGGCGGAGTATCGTATGTTTCTTGAAGAGCTATGGAAAAAACATGCTCCCGATGATTTGAAAGGGACTCCACTTGTATTGGAGGAGCAGAAGTTGCGTAAGCTCATGACGGACGATGACCGCGAGTTGATAGATGTGGCTCATCAAGATGCCACAGAACAAATACTGTGGGAGCGTATCACCAAGACGAACCACAAGGACGTGACGTATTACAAAGGCCTCCTATTGGAATACACTAGGGACCTGCTGATGGTGATGCGTGAGGACTTCCAAGAAGATATTACGGGACATCATATCGAAAATAAAGCTTTTGAGGATAATTGATGATAGAATATTCATCTTGGTCACATCTCTATCATTGTTATCAATCTTAAAATGCAAGAAAGTATGAAAAAGAAAACGTACATTCCGCAGCCTATTGACACTGCTGGTGTTGAGCTGCCAGAAGAATTGGGAGTGTTGGTAGAACAGATGTCAAAGAACGTGCATGAGGTGTGGTCTGAGACTCGTATTCAACAGGGCTGGACCTATGGAGAACAGCGTAATGATGAACTGAAGACACATCCGTGTCTTATTCCATACGATAATCTGCCTGAGGAAGAGAAGGAATATGACCGGAAAACTTCTATCGGTACGCTAAAGCTGATAATAAAACTTGGATTCAGAATTACAAAATAAAGTTCAATTTAAACACCATCTTTTTATTATGAGAAATAAATTACTCGCACTTGCATTGGCGATTATACCAATGCTGGGATTCTCACAACATCGTAGTGAGACTGAAGCAATTACTATTGCACAGGAGTTCTGGGGCAATAGTGCTAATCGTGCAAAGTTGAAAGCTGTTCCGAAAAACAGTCTTATGAAGGCAAAAGCTCGTGCCATGGCTAAGACTGCTTCTACGCTCACCAACAATGACAAGCAAAGCTTCTATGTGATTAATGATGAAGAACAAAATAGATTCGTTATTGTGTCTTCTGATGATCGTCTGTATAAGATTCTTGGTTTCTCTGACAATGGAACCTTTGACTCCGAGACCGCTCCTATAGGTCTTATAGACATGTTGAATAACTATGACGAGCAATATACAAGCGTATATTCCGATTTGGACAAAGCAAGCAAGGGCACTCAAAAGAAATATTCATTCTCCCCCATACAGCCTTTGATTCAATCAAAATGGGACCAAGGTAATCCCTATAACTTAGACTGTCCCAAAGACATCAAATCCACATCAGGAAAGAATTGTGTTACAGGTTGTGTCGCTACAGCAATGGCGCAAGTTATGAATTTCTGGAAATATCCAGAAAGTGGAACAGGCTCTAACAGTTACACATCATCAACACAGCGCATCTATCAAAGTATGGATTTCTCATCTGTGCATTTAGATTGGGACAATATGCTCAATGAGTATAACAGTGATGCAAGTGAAACCCAAAAGTCTGCCGTTGCGACCTTGATGCATGCTACTGGCGTTTCTGTTTCTATGGACTATGCAGATGTGTCGGGTGCGTATGCTATTGACATGGCTTATGCATTGTCTCACTTTTGGAAATACAATCCTAACGTTTCATACAAGAAGAAGCAATACTATAGTGATGAATCATGGAATCAGCTGATTCTTAGCGAACTGTCTGAAGGACATCCAATTCTTTATGCTGGACAAGGAAACTCTGGTGGACACCAATTTGTCCTTGACGGATGTAATGAAGATGGAATGTATCATTTCAATTTTGGATGGGCAGGATCTGGCGATGGCTATTATACGCTTGAAGTGCTCGCACCTGTTTATGACATTTGGGGCTATCAGTTTCCATTAGGCGACTACACATCAAAGCAAGAAATGGTATGCTATGTGGTTCCTCAAGAATATGGACAGCCCAATGGGGAATTTTATGCCTCAAGTAGCTTGGATCTATCATCTGTAAAAGTCGGAAGTAGCAAATATGTCATATCTACGATTTATAATTGTGATGCAAATTCAACTATCAATATTAGTGGCAACACAAGTTTTACTGGTGAAATAGGTGTTGGTTTGTTTGATAAGGATTTTCAGTTTGTAAAGTCATTATGCAAAAGTAATGTAAGAATTAATGGCGGTTACGGCAAGAGCATTTGGGAGAATGTTACCTTCGACTCCTCGACATTCGCAGAAGGAAGCCAATACTATATTGCGTTGTATGCTCATTCCGACAAGATCGGTTATTCTATTGCCAGAACAGAGAAAGGCGCTGAGGATTACTATCTTGCAACGGTGAAGAATGGTAATATTACATTCGAACCAATGAAGCAGATGGGCGAACCGACACCTATAGTGAACGATGTTGTTACGGGACTTTATAATGCCACATCAACACTGGCCGATGGTTCGGCTGTATCATGGCAAATAAATCTGTGGCAGGACGAGTCTGATGCCACAAAGTATTGGATTTCCAATCTTGATCCAACAGCAAAGAAGAAAGGCTATGTTTACGATAATGGTTGGAATAAGGTTTACGGTTTTGTAAATGAAAATGGTACAAAGATAGAAATTCCCGTAGATCAAAACATTGGAAAAGACATTCTCTTGCGTAATTATACAGGCGGTAATGTTCTTTCAGTTTATTTGGCATCTGAGAGCAAAAGCATGTCAATTGAAAGTATCTGGGGATGCGAAGAGGTAGACTACACTTCAACAAATACTACAGTTAAAGAGTTTTCACGTTATGAAGGTGGACGATTTGAGTTTACAACAGAACAGATTGATGAACCAGGAACAATTGATGTCGCTTCTCCTATAATTTCTGTATCCGAAAGTCACGTGCTCTCTATATCTTGCACAACAGAAGGTGCATCTATATACTATACAACCAATGGAACGCAGCCTTCTTCATCAAATAATGCCTACAATGCACCTGTTGGAATTGAAGGGAACTGCACTATCAAAGCTATTGCGGTCAAAGATGGACATTCTTCGGAAGTTTCAACATACACCGTTTCAGACTTTATATGTGTAATACCAACAATCAGCCAGACTGCAGAAAGCAACATTATAAGTATTACGTCAGACACGCAAAACGCAAGCATTTATTATACACTTGATAATACAACTCCAACAAAGACTTCCACTCTTTATACGAGAGAATTCTCGATAACAAAGAGTTGCATTGTAAATGCTATAGCTATCAGGGATGGCTATAAGGATTCTCCGATCGCAACACAAAGTGTAATCTATTATACGCCAACTCCTGACGGGGACGATGTCGTAATATCAGGAAATGTTGCTGGAGAACTTGCTTCACGTGTTCCTTCCGACAAATACAACGCAACAAGATGGACTATTTCGGGCGAAATCAATGGTACTGACATCGCCTTCATTCGTACAGTGTTAGATAATGGTAAGATAACAGACCTTGATCTTGGCAATGCTATTATTGTAAGCGGTGGTGAACCCTATTACAAGGCATCAAGTTCTGAGTATTTTACTGAGAACAACGTTGTTGGTAATTATATGTTCAACAAAGCAAAGTCTTTGATTTCGCTTATATTGCCATCCACCATTCAAAAGATAGAAAGTTATGCCATACAGGATTGTGATAATCTTGCTACAATAACAATTTCTGAATTATGTAAGGAAGTTGAGTCATCAGCCATTTATAGCTGCAAAAATCTTTCCTCAATTCACATTGGTAAGTCATTGGAGAAGTTTGAATCAATGAATGGCAATTTCTGCCCTGCTCTTAAGTCAATTACAGTAGATGCGAACAATGCACATTTTGCATCAGATAATGGTGTACTGTACAGCAAGGACATGAGTATTCTCTACAAATACCCATCAGGTAAAACAGAGACTTTGTTTGAGATACCATCTTCTGTAAAGAAGATTGATGATTATGCTTTTAGCAGCACATCATTAGAATACATAACAATGCCTAACGGATTGGAGGCAATCAATACAGGTGCTTTTGATAGATGTAAAGGTCTTCTCTCTATAGAAATACCTCAAACCGTAAATATAATAGGAATGTTTGCATTTCAGAATTGCGCAAAAATCACGAATGTAGTTATCCCTGATCAGGTAAAGGAAATAAAATCATTTGTATTTGGTTACTGCGTAAATCTTCGTGATGTCATTATCGGAGCATCTGTTGATGACATAGATGGTTCAGCTTTCACCGGGTGTACATCGCTTCAGTCGTTTATTGTAAGCAAGGAGAATAACACTTATACATCGGAAGGTGGTATTTTGTATTCAAAAGACCTGACTAGATTGGTACGTTGTCCTTTGGCATTGTATTCTGATGAAATGATACTTGGTGATGAAATTCTTGTCATTGAGTCCAACGCATTCCAAAATTGCAAGAACATCAAGAAGTTCAAATTGACAGAAGGTTTGAAAGAGATTAGAAGTTCCGCATTTGACAGATGTACTATGGAGGCTATAGCTGTACCAAACTCTGTTGAGAAGATTGGCATGTTCGCATTCCAGAACTGTACAAATCTGAAGAACTTCTCAATTCCAAACGGTACAGAAGAAATCCCAACCTTCATGCTGGCATATTGCGACTCACTTGAGTATCTTTATATTCACAAGAATGTAAGATCAATAGATTCCTATGCATTTACTAGTGCTAAAAAGTTAAATACCATAGAATGCTGGATTGATAATATAAGCGACTTAGATGTGACCGTCAACAACGATAGTGTCTACACTTCTTTTAAAAATATAAAAGAAGATTGTACTTGGCATGTACCCGAAGGTCGTGCTGAAACATACACAACCCGGCCTTGGTGGGTGTCAACATGGAATATCATCGATGACTTGCGAACTGGTATAGAATACATTTCGACCTCTGGTGCATTAAAAATTGAAGTGGCCAATGGAAATCTTATTATTTCTTCAGACAAGAACACTGTAATACATATATATGGTATTGATGGAATGACAAAGAAAAAAGTAAAACTTAGACAGGGTGAAACAACTCAAATAATTTTACCACGCGGTATCTATATTATAGATGGTAAGAAGGTAAGCATCCGATAAACTACAGGTAGTAATACCTATATACTATAACAACAGCAGCTATCATTTCATTTATTGTAGCTGCTGTTGAATTTTCCCTGTACCTGTATACACCTATATCATGCAGTTCTACTCATGGCAGATTGGCGAAAACTGAGCATTGCCGTTTATTTTTCTGCTCTTTTTAACCTGAGTTCGGGATAAGTTTACTCTTGTGCAGATATGCAAAAAATGCGGTTCTTCATTCTGAACCATTATGAGTGCAGAATACAGCATTTTATTCGTATTTTATTAACTGAAGTGACGAAAGTGACGAAAATAGCACCCTTATCATCACTTTTTTTGATGTATGTTGATGTCACATCATAGTTTTTTTGTAACTTTACGGCCAAATTGACTTCGACTCGCTAGCTGACAGGAGTGCAGAGAATCATTAATCAAGAAATAAAGAGAGATGGAGCGGCATATACCACAAGAAGAGACTAGGCGAATCATCATCAACGACATGGTGAAGAAAAGGGGTACAATTGTTCCTATCATTGGTGATGACGTGATAGTATATAAAGGAAAGGATCCTGACAAGGAGATTCCTTTTCAGGAGTTTATACTGAGGGAGTTCCAGAAGAAGTACCCTTATGTTGAAGTGTCTGCCTCTGACCTTATTTCGATGAAGGAACGGGGATACTACGGGCTGTCGCTGATGTCGCAATACTACGAGAGGCGATTCCTCGATGATTTCATGGACTTTGTCAACGAGAACCGTGCGTGTATCAAGCTGAAGGATGAGGTGCTCGAGTTTTTGGTAACGTTTAACTTTCCCATTATTATCACTACTGTCTGCTTCGACATCATTGAACAACAGCTAAGAGGTAAGATAGAAGACTACAAATCCATCTGGTACAAACTGAACAAGGAAAACAAAGCCTTGCCCATAAGATGCATCTATCATATTTTCGGTCAGGCAAAGGATGGCAACAAATGGGTCTCTGACGAGGATTTGCTGCTGACTTTCTTGTTGTCTCATAACCATAAGGAATTTGGGGCTACAGAGCTGACACAATTCTTGAGAGATAACGAAAAGAAACTCTTTGTGCTTGGCTGCAATCTGCCCAACTGGCTCTTCCGCTTCCTGTGGCAGCCCACACAGGTGGGAAGAACCAGTAGTTTGAAAACTACTCAGGGTTATTGGATTAACAAGGAAAAGCCTGAGGATAGTTTCGAGAATTTCCTGAAGAAGAAAAACTTCTCTGCCGACGAGCAGGTGAAGGAGATTCTTGTCGATGCGACTAAACTCTTGCAAGAAGAGCTTCAAAGGGAGAGTGAGGAACGCAATTCCCAGATTGATGCCGAAGAACATTTCGATGTCTTTCTCTCGTATGCCAGTGAGGACAGGCAGGTGGCGACAACCATCTTTGAGGCACTGAAGGACATGAACGTGAAAGCATGGTTCGACGACAGGGGCAAGGGAGAGATAACACCAGGCAGTCCTTATTGGGACAAGATACGGAATGGCATCCTGCATTCAGCACACTTCATGCCCATCATCACAGGAAAATGGATGGAAAAGATGACAAGTACATCGAGTCTAAAAGAAGAAACTTTAATGGTCAAAGACTGGTTGGTAGAGTGCCGTAAAAGTGACAGCACCGTGCAACTGAAGTCCAACTATTCCATTCCAGTTATCGTTGACGGTTCTGAATATAATGAAGTGGAGATTACGAACGGCTATATCGAACAGTTCGGCAGTATGAATGTGCTGCCTAAGTCGCTGTTCTTCCATATTGATATGATTTCTTTCAATGGAAAGGACGTGAGTATATTTGAAAAGATAGAATGGTAAGGCTATGGCAGAAAATACTTTCTTAGGGCTGCAGCCCTACGCCGAGGACGATGCCTATCGGTTTAAGGGCCGCACAGAGGAATCGCAAGAACTATTCCGACTCATCGGACGCAGCGACTTCACGGTGTGCTATGCCGAATCGGGCGAAGGCAAGACCTCGCTGCTCAACGCTGGAGTGTTCCCGTTGCTCAGGGAGAACATGTACTTCCCCATAGCCATCACCTTCACGAATGATGACTATCAGGTGACACCCGACAGCTTCGACACCATCATCGACCGGTGTATCAAGGATAGCATCACGGAATATAACGAGAAGAATAAAGGCATCAATGTTGAGTACAGGCTCAGTTCCTCTGATTTCCAAGGCTTAGATTGCCAGACAAAACTACAGCAAGAACTGAGTCATTACTCCTGGTGGAAGTTGAGAAACTACAAGCCGCAGACTATGGGCTTGACCTTTACGCCCGTGTTTGTGTTCGACCAGTTTGAGGAGGTGTTCAGTCTTCCTGGATCGGCCGTATGGACGAAATCGTTTTTCGACTGGCTCGAAGAAGTGGCAGCCGACAGTTGTCCCGACTATATCATCGAGAAGGTGAGAAGCATCATTGGCAGCGAGGCCACGTTCCCCGTCATCAGAGAGGAGAAAGACTTCAAGGCCGTCTTCTCGCTACGTAAGGAGTATATTGGCGAACTGGACTACTGGGGAATGCAGACGCATTTCATTCCTGCCCTTAAGGACAACCGTTATTGCCTGAAGGCATTGACCTACGAAGGGGCAAAGAAGGTGATGGCACAACAGGCGCGGTTCGACGAGGCCAAAGTGGAGCAGGTGCTGACATGGTTCGTGGGTGAATATTCCAGTGAGCCGGAGCGTACCATCGCCGAGGGTCTTCCCGTTATTCCCGCCCTCCTGCTCTCTGTGGTATGCGATTCCTGGGAAAAAGACATCGATACCTTTGCATCACTCGGCTCCGACACGATAGGCCAGTCGCTCAGTAAGATTCTTGAGCGATTCTACCTCCAGGCCATCGATGCTGTCGTGGCCGACCAGGTACGGCTATTCCCCGACTTATCGCCCAAACAGTGTCGCCATGACATCGAGACGACCCTCTTCGCATTGGTGGACGCCAACCGCAAGCGCATCCGCACAAAGACCACAACGGCCAGCCTCACACAAGTAGACTTCGACACCAAATACAAAAAGGTGCTGAGCGACAACCGCATTATCAAAGTCACTAAGATTGAAAGCGAAGACTATGTGGAAATCGTTCACGACAGCCTGTGCCCCGTCATTGCGGCGAAGAAAGAGGCAAGGATGGCACAAGAAGCCAAGGCCAGGGAGGAGCAGCGAGTGCGCGAACAAACCAGGAAGATGCGCAAACGCATGATACTCTTTGGCGTGATTGCGGCTATTGTCATTGGACTTATGGCCATTTTTCTTTGGCAGAACAGCCGTTATCAGATGACCCACGAGTCATTAAACCTTTCCATGCGGCAGCGCGACTCCATTCAAGACCTAATGACCCTCGTAGACCAGCAAAAAGGGAAACTGCAAGAAGATTCCGCATTGCTGGCCAACCATTTGTCGCATATCCTCTCTGATTCATTGCTGCTGGCAGACAAAAACGACTCCCTTCAGCAACAAATCATCGAGAATCAGAAAAAGGACAAAACCATTGAGAGGCTGGAAGCTCTGTCAAGAATGAATATCGAGCATAATGTTGCAGGTAAGCTTTCCGAGCGTATTAGCCCCGATTTGAAAGATTACGCAACGAATCTTTCCATCTCCGGAGAACTGAATGGCACAGACTTCGCCCTGCTCAGGGAGATGATTATCGAAGGTAGTTTGCGGCACCTTGATTTGGAGAAAGTCCAAATCGTAAGTGGAGGGGGTGTTTATTTAAGCAAGGGGAGTTGGAATTACACCACAAAAGAGAATGTAATCGGCGATTATGTTTTTTATGAATGTAGCCGTTTGCAGTCAATAAAACTTCCAAAATTAATGACGAGCATCGGCAGCAATGCGTTCGATGGTTGCTCCGGCCTGACGAGCATTTATATCCCAAACTCCGTGAGATTTATCGGCAGGGAAGTATTCCGTAGCTGCTCCGGCCTGATGAGCGTCACCATCCCCAAATCCTTGACCAGCATCAGCGATTGTACCTTCCAGGGCTGCTCCAGCCTGACGAGCGTCACCATCCCCAAATCCGTGAGGAGCATCGGCTCAGCTGCATTCTATGGCTGTATTTAGATAGACCTTAACAACCATGAATAACAAAGAATAGCCAGGTGTAAATAGTTGATTATCAGTTATATCTAAGTTTTAACACTTTGAGGGCTGTTTTTGGTTGCTTCGGAAATTCCCTATAAATTTGCAACGTATTTCTACCGCAGGGAATTTACAAGGCATTGTTTTTGCCACATCGTGAGCAG